>MDSV01003873.1_pt1 | contig 11320 bp, 10 predicted proteins | sample 810851 | NCBI WGS metagenome assembly MDSV01 (sample SAMN05326640, study PRJNA326480) | marine metagenome | isolation source: seawater | place: Atlantic Ocean: North East | collected 2012 | reverse complement strand
TTTGGCCTTTAATTACCTGAGTAATCTGTTCATTGTGATGACAGTGCAATGGCACCACGAAGCCATCATCAAAATAGATCTTTGCAACAGTCATTTTTTCTCCAGTGACAATTCTCCGACACATACTATCGTTGACGGTTTCCATCTCAATCTCTTCCCAGTTGATTGATTGAATTTTATTTCCCATTATTAGCCTCTCGCACATTTCAGGGGGCAAAAAAAATGAAGTAATACTGCCAGCAGCAGTATTACTTCATTCGGATGTTTATTTATCTTACTAGCGAGTTGAATACTTAGTGAAAGCACCACCAGCCCAGCTTAAAGAATTTGGTCCTTCGGCTGCATAAACATTACCACTGACATCAACTGCAACACCTTCGCCTGCTGTGCCTTGATAGACGCGGTCAGGCCTTTCAAATGGTGGAATGAATCCAGAAATTCTGTCTTCATCGATATGCCCTATGCGAACGCCATTACGCCAGCCAACATGATTTGTCGGACCTGACTCAGAATCAATCGCATAGACCAAGTCATTGTCAGTTATAAAAATGCCACTAATACGACCATAGGCATAGCGCGATTCAAGGTAATTACCGTCCTGATCAAACAGCTCTAGGCGATGATTGCCGCGATCTGCAACCCATAAACGACCTTTCGAATCAAATTCCATAGCATGTGGCGTCCGAAACTCACCATGGCGCACACCAATTTCTCCCCACTGCTTAATAAAAGTACCGTCTGGGGCAAATTTTAATATCCGCGCGGTGTCTCCTGCTGCACGTCCTTCGTCCATGGCTGCATTGCTCGTCATGCCTTGGCCATTATGGCCATCAGAGACATATATACTTCCATCCGGACCGACAATAACGTCGTTAGGCTGATTAAAAACTCCTGGGCCGCTGCCAGCTTGTCCTGGGGTGCCCAAGCTCATTAATAAGTCGCCATTTGCGCTGAATTTATGCACTTGATGACCTTTGGTTCCGTCAGCGTTTGCAGCAAAATCCGTCACCCACACATTTCCTTCAGCGTCAGCATGAATGCCATGAGGCGTTTGCATCAAGCCTCCACCAAAATTAGCGAGCACTTCACCTGTATTGCGGTCGAACTTAAAAATTGGATCTACAGGATTAGTGTCGCAGTTAATTGGCACTCCTCCTCCAAAACTGCTGGCTCCGCATCGCTCATAGGCCCAAACGTGGCCATCGGTCGGGTCTATATCTACACCTGCGGTGGACCCCCACTCACGGCCTGCAGGCAAATCACCCCAATTTTGGGTTACGACAGGATTTGGATTAGGCAAACCCGTACCAGATATTGCATTACCTGTCTGGGCAGAAACTGCCCCAGAAATCAGGGCTGGCCCTAATAGGGCTAGAATCACTCTCTTGGATAACATGTCCACTCCTCACTCTCCTTATTGTTAGGTTCGAATAAGCATAATTGGGCTTGCTCCAAAAATACAGCTACACACGCTCCATTGCGCTAAAACTGGTCTTTTATCGTGTTTTTAGGTATTGGATCAGGCAAAATGTCGCCTCTTTTAAACAAGCTGAGGAGTGACAGTGCAGTGGCAGTGGTAACAAAAGAGGACATGGAAGCTTTTTTCGCGACAGAATTTCCGCAAACTTCACTCGAAATAGTGAATTTCGATAAAGATGGAATTACCATCCGACAGCAGACTGATGATTCTAATTTGCGCCCTGGCGGAACTATTTCTGGCCCTACTATGATGGCGCTTGCAGACTGTGCGATCTATGTCGCTGTATTGCGCAGGATTGGGCTCGTTGCTCTTGCGGTAACCACAAACTTCAATATTAATTTCCTCAAAAAGCCACAAGCAGGCAAGGATATTCTTGCCCACTGCCATTTGCTTAAATTAGGCAAATCACTCGCAATAGGAGAGGTATCGATTTACTCCGCGGGCTCAGAAGAACTCGTCGCTCACGCCGTCGGAACCTATTCCATACCGCCAAACAAATCCTAGTAGGGCAACAAGTAGAGCGTAATAGCTATAAACGGTATCAGCAAAATCATCATGGTTATTGCATAACCAAACATATCACGCGCTCTTAACCCTGAAATAGCGAGTAATGGAATTGCCCAAAATGGATTCAGCAAGTTAGTGTGCGCATCTCCCACTGCATAAGCATCTATTATTTGTCCGTATGGGATCCCTAACTCCGATCCCACTACCATCATTGGTCCCCCGATAATGGCCCACTCGCCGCCAGCAGAAGGAACAAAGAGGTTTAAAATGCCTCCTGTAATCCAAGCTATGACAGGAAAGTTCTCTTCAGTGGCAATGGAAAGAAGAGATTCTGTCATGGTATCCACCAAGCCAGTACCCGTCATAATTCCAATAATACCAGCGTAAAAAGGAAATAATAGAATTACTCCAGCACTGCCCAACACGGCATCATAAAACTCTTTTTGGTACTTAGACGGGCTTAGATACAAAACCATCCCAATCATTAAAAAGCCAAAATTCAATACGTTCAAATCCAGCGCGCCCAACCCTTCGGTCAAGAACACACTGATAAAAAGTAATAACCCAGTAATCGCGATAATACCTCCTAACAAAAGGCTATTATCGATTCTGTCGGCCAATGTAGGGTTGTCCAGAACAACATTTTTGTCTGTCTCATCAATGGCGGCATCTTTAGTAACATCAACATAACGAGAAATCTGCCGACAATTTTCATCCGGCGGACACAAGAGGTACAGCATTAAAGACCCATAGACGATGCTTAAACCGGTCAAAGTTAGAGGGTAAGAATGAAACACCCATTCAGTAGCAGGAATAACTCTATCTAGAAATCCGAGCTGAATTAATGCGTTGTTTTCAGTTGCCTGTAGCAGTCCTGCTGAGCTGGATAAGCCCCACCCCCAAGTTAAGCTCATGCCCATATAACCGGCTACTGCAAGCAATGGATAGTGAATTTTTATTCCCGTTGTTTCTGCATGCTTACCCATTTCCCGAACAAGAATAGCGCCAAAAATTAAACCTAGCCCCCAAGAAATCCATCCAGTAATCATCGATGCTATTCCCACCAACACCACCGCCTGACGGCCATTTTTTGGTAATTTGACCAAAAACAGAATGCCTCTTCGCACTCGCGGATGATAAGCAACGACATTAGCGGTAACTAAAATGAGTACCATCTGCATAGCAAACTGAAGCAAGTCCCAAAAGCCACCATACCAAGACTGGGCTATTTCAATGGGGCCAGAACCTTCACTTATAAAGGCAGTTATAGCCGCAACATAAGTCAGCAAGATTGCGAACAAAAACGGATTAGGCATCCAGCGTTCCACTCGATCAGCAATCACCTCCCCCATTTTTTGCACTGGCGTCATGGGCGGATCACGATGCGGTTGTAACTCTTCTGCTTCTTTTGGTTCTACCTGCTCTTCATGGGCCATAAGCAATCCTATAATTATATTTCTTTTAAGATAAGTCGGTTTTATATGCCCAACTTACATTGTTTTGCGGAACCTAGCCTTTTGTCTTCTCACTCTCTACACAATATTTTGCTCTAAATATTTCGGGCATTTTTACAGGCTTACCGCTAACCAGATTAGTGCAGACAAACTTCATCTCGGCTCGCACTAGTGTTTTGCCTGTACCACCATTAATAATTTGAAAAGCACGAGACGCTCTCAATCTTCCATCATTAAATACTATCCAGTTTGCAATTTTTAAATTATCGTTTTTATAGGCAGAGCCTGATAACTCGGCTTTTATATCCTTCACCGCCATGCCTCTTTGCAATTCCACACATATTTCATCAGACAATCCTACGGCTGCTGAATGCGCGAACATGCAATCGGTCATCCAAGATATATAGAAATGATTTGATACATGACCATAACCATCGATACGATCGCTGCGAACAGCGGCATCAATGATAAATGGATTTGTTCTATCCCAGTTAAAATCATCCATAATAGAAAGCCTTTAAAACTGCACCACTAATATTAAGGAATTCTTACGATTTGTAAAAGTATGAAAGAGATTAATCTAAAACCAATCGGCGTTGTCCATAGCCCCTATAAACAAAAATTTGCAATTCCCCGACAACCAAACCTGGTTCCCGCAGGTAAAGGCACCATCGAACTTTTTAGCGGTTATGCGGATTTAAATTGTTTAAGGGAAATCGATAAATTTTCCCATTTGTGGATCTTATTCTTTTTCCATGCAACCGCTGAAAGAGGGTGGTCACCGACTGTGCAGCCTCCAAGACTCGGTGGTCAGAAAAAAGTTGGGGTATTTGCCAGTCGGTCGCCTTTTCGCCCAAATCCTCTAGGCTTATCTGTCCTGAAATATATCGGTCACGAATCTGTTAATGGTAGAACAACTATAGAGGTACAAGGTATTGATATTCTTGATAAAACACCGATAATTGATATTAAGCCCTACATCCCTTATGCCGACTCGATCAACGATGCCAGAGGGGGATATGCTAACGACCCACCCAGAGAAAATATTCTTATCGATTTCACTATAGAGGCGGAAGATCAATTACTTGCATTAAAGTTAACCTATCCAGAGCTTAGAGAATTAATTATTCAAATCCTCTGCCAGGACCCTAGGCCGGCGTGGCGCCCAAAAGACACTGATAAAAAGCAATATGGCATGGTTCTTTACGATCTGAATATTAAATGGAAAAAAGTGAAAAATGGAATATCAGTAATCGCTATAAGACCTATAGAGACAGATTTATTAATATCGGATTAATCTAATTAACCAAACCAGATCAGCTCTTTGATCTGCCCTAGGACTCTGTAAAATAGAGGCATTAACGAGATTGTTCGAAGCTCGTTATTATTTTTACCACAGTCGAGCAAGAAACCGGAAACATGGAAAACTAATGATCAAGCTACACTCATTTTACTTTCGACTATCCTACTGCTTTTTCTCCACTTTTTTAGTCACTGGGGTTTCCCAAGCACAGACTGCACTGGATGATTTTGAAAATATTAGCTTAGAAGAACTAGCAAACCCTCCAGCTGAAGATTGGTTAATGTGGCGACGGACAGCTAATCATTGGGGCTATAGTCCTTTAAATCAAATCAATAAAAATAATGTCTCTTCACTTAGATTAGCCTGGGCTTGGACAATGGAGCCAGGACTTCAAGAAACCACTCCATTGGTGAGAAACGGCGTAATGTTTCTTCCACAGGCATGCGATTTTATAGAAGCTGTGGATGCCAGAGATGGAACTTTATTGTGGGAATATCGCAGAGAGCAAGTTGATCATATCGCCTCGCTTTCTTGTGCCAACCGAAACGCCACTCTCTATAAAGACCAACTTATAATTACTACACGAGATGCCTATCTTGTCTCTCTCAGCGCACTGACCGGTGAAGTAACCTGGGAGCGACAAATTGGCGATTGGACTATAGGCCAGCATTATTCAGGCGGCCCTCAAGTTCTAGACGGTAAAATTATAGCTGGCATGTCTGGCTGCTACTACATCAACACTGGATGCTGGATTACTGCTCATGACCCAGACACCGGTGAGGAAATTTGGAGAACTAATACAGTACCAAAAATTGGTGAGCCTGGTGGAGAGACTTGGGGGGACGTTCCTAATGAGGAACGCCGGGGCGGCTCTGCATGGATGCCTGCAAGCTATGATTCCGACCTAGATCTTATTTACCAAGGAATCGCCGTACCAATTCCCTGGGGGTCAATTCAGCGAGATACGCGTGGCGGTGATGTGCTTTATACAAACTCTACGATAGCCATGAATGCAGACACAGGAGAAATTGAGTGGTACTTCCAGCATATTCCTGGAGGGAATTGGGATCAGGATCACCCATTTGAGCGCATTGTTGTTGAAACCGAAGTTACACCTAAAGCTGACCAAGTTTCTTGGATAAATCCTAACATCTTGTCTGCCGAGCGGCGCAAGGTAGTAACGGGAATACCTGGTAAACCCGGAATTATTTGGACAATGGACGCGGCGACTGGAGAATTTCTATGGGCCAAAGAAACCAACTACCAAAATGTCATTGTAGATGTCGATATTGAAAATCAAAAAGGTATTACTAATCCAGAAATCGATATCACCGAAATTCGACAACGCAAATTAGTTTGTCCGACAACCACTGGAGGAATTAACTGGAATTCCGTCGGCTACAGCCCACAAACCAATGCTCTATACGCTCCAACGAACAACACTTGCATGGATTACTACTTAAATCCCGTTAACCCGACAGTTGGTGGTTACCACAGTTCTGCTGTTTCATTAAAAATTCCTGTTCCTGAAGGCGATGGCCAGATCGGAATCTTTACGGCAGTCGACGTGGCGACAGGTGAAGCGTTATGGACATACCAGCAGCGAGCTGCAATTACCGGTTCAGTTTTAACTACGGGTGGAGGATTAGCATTCGTCACTGACGATGCTAGAAGGTTTCGAGCATTCGATGTAGACACAGGCGAAATTCTCTGGGAGCAAATTCTAAATTCTTCAGCTGGTGGCTTTCCAACTACCTTTAGCGTCGATGACATACAATATCTTGCGATTGCCGCGGGTGGTGGAGTCAATCACAGGACATTGACTCCAGAAATTCGCCAGCGCAGTGGCGGCAATATGCTATTTGTGTTTCGATTGCCCTAGAAAAAATACAGCGAATACAAATCATAGGAGAGTTTAATTCGATGATTTACAGATTAGGCGAGCATGAGGTTCAAGTCAGTGGCGATGACTTTTTCGTCGCCGACAGTGCCACAGTGCTAGGCAAAGTTAAATTAGAAAAAAATGCTAGCATCTGGTTTGGCGCCGTACTCCGAGGTGATAACGAATGGATTATCATTGGTGAGAATAGCAACATTCAGGAATGCGCTGTTCTTCATACTGACCCGGGAATGCCATGCACAGTAGGTAGCAATGTTACCGTAGGTCATCAAGCAATGCTTCATGGCTGCAATATTGGTGATAATTCGCTTATTGGCATTAACGCAGTGATCCTAAACGGCGCAAAAATAGGTAAGAATTGCCTTATAGGTGCAAACAGCTTGGTAACGGAGAATAAAGAAATTCCAGATGGCTCTTTAGTGATGGGCGCACCAGCAAAAATAATCAAGGAATTGACCAAAGAACAACAGAGAGGCTTAGTACAAAGTGCTGACCATTACGTGAAACGCGCCAAACGCTTTAAGAGCGAACTCGTTCCTGATCCACGATTTTCTTAAAGCAAATATATTTTTTATTTTTCAACAAGCACTTCACAATATTTTAGTAAATATGCCATGTGGCATACTTTAATATAAATAAAACGACCTTACTTCTAATCTTCGTCAAACTAACCATACAGCAATATCACTTACCAGCTTGTTTCGCGCGCGCACCTAAGGGTTGCTACATCGGTACTACCAGAAGTATAACCGCGTCGGCAATTCTGATAAGGCGAAACTACGAAATAAAAAATAACTGCTAGGACAAAGATTAGTATTATACTTTTCATTACTTTTCCCAAATCACGGGGTGGCGTTACTTATATTTTCTCAGGCGGGCTTTTGGTCGACCCAGGATAATTCTGATCACATGTGAATAGAAACACTGCTCTTAATCCAATCGACCGCTAAAAGTATTGCTTTAGCAAGATCCTACATTGGTTTTTCGCACTGGATGAGCTCATCTTGAATCAGAAATATGCATTCACGAATTGCTAATCGTTACTCAACCCCTGTTCTTCCCGGTATTCCTTTTCGCGAATTCTTGCGCCCATGAGAGTGGCACTCATAGCATAATTACCTTCGTGACAGGCATACTCATAAGGAACCTGGTCAGACCTCGGCCATACTAATTCTCCGCCGTAACGATCTGTATAGTCAGCGTCTTCGACGGAAAAACTATAAAGTAATCCTCCTGCATTTATTGGGCTAAATCGTTCAACAACTAAGCGATCCGCCGGTTGCAAAGGTTGATCAAGAAAGTTTTTTGTCTCTACAACCAAAGTGTCACCTTCCCACCATGCAATTGAATCACCGTCATAGGTAGCCATATCTTCAGGTCTGTGGGCTTCATCGTTAATTCGAATAATACGCGCCCAATGCATCCACTCTACATAGATCATTAAGTAATCATCTGTTTGAACTATTGTTTTCAGGTTGTTGTAGACCAGCGGTCGAATTGGTATCGATGCTGCCCCTTGATATATGCAACGCACTCCTAATGTTTGATTTTCTGGCCCATCGTAAGGCTGATCGCCCGTTTCTAACCACCAAGCGCCGTCTCGTTCTGGCCAAGCAAACTTCGGTGCCGCTGCCGCCTTGGCCTGCCCTGTTGGCGTTCGAGCTGGCATCCGCCCGTCTTCAGGATAGGTCAGAATAGACGTAGGGTATTGCCCATTAATTGTGAAACCATCATTTCCGCGATCGAACCAAAAATCGTTGTAGGAACCAATATTGCCGCCGGCTTCAGGCGCGCCGCGTTCTGGATCACTTAATTCGTCATCTTCCGCCCTGATACCCATTTCTCTATCACGCAAAGCCTGCACTTCGTCCTCGTTGAGAAAGAGTCGATCACCATAAACCGCCGGTCGCTGAAACGGCGTAAGACTCGAAATATCGTAATTCCCGTTAAAATCTGGCTTTCCAGAGGCCGTGCGTGGAAATTCGTCTTGTGCCAAGCCAAGCAGCGGCGCCAAACATAGAAAAATAGCCGAAACCAAGGATCTTGTGATGATGTTCATTATTTCCTCCTTTAGGAAGGGAAGGTGACCGAGAAGCACCCAGTCTTAATCCAACTCTGTTCTTGACGCTGATGATATTGACGCCTTATAGCTGGTTAAACTTCCCAGAGTTTAGCATAACCTTATTTTTAACTAGGAATAATTCAACTGTTACAGCTATTTTGAATTGAGTACACTGTGTCACTTTCTTACCACAAGGATAATTTAGAAATGATCTCAGTGAAGCGATTGAGCATAGAGGATGCGCGGATTTTAATCGATGGGGCTCGGGAGAAGGCTAAGGAAATAGGTGTGCCAATGTGTATCGCAGTGACAGATGATTCAGGCAACCTTATTGCCTTCGAACGCATGAATGGAGGCAAGGCTCATAGCATTGAAGTTGCACAAGACAAAGCGTTTACTGCAGGAGCTGCGCGTAAAGCGACTCATGAATACAATGCTGTTAATACGCCAGGGAATTTAGCCTTTGGAATTCATACGGAAGCTGGCGGGCACATCAGCACTGTCGGAGGCGGTCTTCCAGTAGTCATTGAGGGGGATTGTGTCGGAGGCATTGGCGCTAGTTCAGGCTCTCCACAACAAGATATGGAGGTATCCCAGGCTGGCTTAGATCATTTTCTTGCGTCTCATTAAGAAATAGTTTTACAGAGCCAGTCAGACGCTACTTGAATTAAAAATATGGATCTTATTAACCCTCTATGGACCCCCCGCGCAGAACAAGATTCAGCTCTGGAGACATTTCTTAACGATGTCAATTCACATTTTGGTCTTAAGCTGTCCAATTATCATGAGCTTTGGCGATGGTCGGTAGATGATATTGAACAATTTTGGGAGTATTGGTGGCAGCAAGCCAATCTGATTGTTAGTCATCAACCTAGCGACACACTGCGGAAAGCAAGCTCATTCGAAAAACATGTTTGGTTTCCTGAGGCCAAACTTAATTTTGCTGAAAATCTTCTTCGTTATAGAGATGAAAACATCGCCATAGTTTTTCGTGGAGAAGACGGCAGTCGTGAAACCCTAAGCTATAAAAACCTGTACGAAAAAACAGCTAGCGTTGCAAACAAATTCCAGCAACTTGGAGTACAAAAAGGTGATCGTATTGCAGCCATAATGCCAAACCGTCCAGAAACCGTGATAGCCATGCTTGCAGCAAGTTGGCTTGGAGCTATCTGGTCGAGCTGTTCACCTGATTTTGGCTCTGATGGCATTCTCGAAAGATTCGAACAAATTCAACCAAAACTGTTAGTGGCAGTTGATGGATATCAATTTAAAGGCAAAACATTTTCAATTTGTGAAAAAGTTAAAACAATAAAACAAAAACTCGCGTGTGACTGCATATTACTGAATTGGCAACAATGCGGGGCAGTCTCAGAAACAATTGACTGGAATGAGCTGATTAGCTCAGACATCTCTCTACCTTTCGAACAGCTTGCATTTAATGATCCCCTCTATATTTTGTTTTCATCAGGAACAACTGGCAAACCTAAATGCATAGTACACGGAGCAGGCGGCACCCTACTCCAACATCTCAAAGAACACCGATTACATACGGATATAAAACGGAAAGATGTTTTGTTTTATTTCACGACGTGCGGGTGGATGATGTGGAATTGGTTGGTCTCTGGACTCGCTTCGGGCTGTACTCTACTCCTATTTGATGGCAACCCCTTTTATCCCAATGCAGATACATTAATGCAAATAGCAGAAGAAGAGGCAATAACTGTATTTGGCACTTCTGCAAAATATATTTCTGCTTTAGCAAAAGAAGGTATAAGTCCAGTTGAACGTTACAAGCTAGCAAAACTAAGGACGATTCTCTCTACTGGGTCTCCTTTAGTTCCAGAGTCTTATGATTATGTTTATCAGCGTGTCAAACCAACAGTCCAATTGAGCTCAATTTCTGGCGGGACAGATATCGTGTCGTGTTTTGCATTGGGGTGTCCAATTTTGCCTGTCTATAAAGGTGAACTACAATGTCGCGGCTTAGGCATGGCAGTCGACGTATGGAATCAAGATGGACATCCAATAAAAAATGAATCAGGAGAATTAGTTTGCACTAAGCCTTTCCCTTCGAAGCCAGTGGGATTTTGGAATGACACCGAAGGAACACGTTATCATGATGCTTACTTTAATCGCTTTACTAATGTCTGGTGTCATGGTGATTGGGCAGCGATTACTGACAGTGGGGGGCTCATTATTACAGGGCGTAGCGATGCGGTACTAAACCCCGGCGGTGTTCGAATAGGAACCGCTGAAATCTACCGTCAAGTAGAAAGGGTGCCCGCAGTTATTGAGTCCATCGCAATTAGTCAAGACTGGGAAGGGGATGCGCGAATTATTTTATTTGTTATATTGCGAGAAGAGGAGCAACTGACTGACGCTCTTCGAAGCAAAATTCGCGAAACCATAAGGAAACATGCTAGCCCTCGCCATATTCCAGAAATAATACTCCAAGTGAGAGACATCCCGAGAACACGTAGTGGAAAAATAACTGAGTTAGCTGTTAGAGATGTGGTAAACAAGCGCCCCGTAACAAATACAGAGTCTATAGCAAACCCTGAGTCGTTGGCAGAATTTAAAAACAGATACGAATTAACCGACCAATGAAAAAACT
>MDSV01164959.1_pt1 | contig 11321 bp, 8 predicted proteins | sample 810851 | NCBI WGS metagenome assembly MDSV01 (sample SAMN05326640, study PRJNA326480) | marine metagenome | isolation source: seawater | place: Atlantic Ocean: North East | collected 2012 | reverse complement strand
TCCGTAGTGAAAGGAGAAGAGCTAGGTTTTATTAAATTTGGATCAAGAGTTGATTTATTCTTGCCTTTAGGTTCTGAGGTAGATGTGGAGATTGGAGATGCGGTGAGCTCAAAATTAACCTCAATAGGTAACCTAGTTTAGTTATCAGTCAACTTTCAATTTTACCTATATATCATTGGATTCGAAAAACGTCTTATTGTTCATAAGGAATTAATTAGTCTTGCCATAAAAACCTTTTCAAGCGTCGTTGTTCGACGCTTTTTTTTGAATTAAACAAATAAATAACTGAAAATCAAGATGATGATAACCGAAAAAATATTCATAAAAAACCCGTAAGCCGCCATTTGTTTAATGCTGATTTTACCCGAAGAGAATACAATGGCATTGGGCGGAGTACTAATAGGCATCATAAAAGCACAACTTGCCGCTAGCGTTAATGGAATGCATAAAGCCATGACCGATTGGCCCATTCCTATTGCTGTCATGGCAATAATAGGAACCAATACCGAAACAAGGGCAAGATTGGACATGAGTTCGGTTGCAAAAATCGAAAGTGAAATAATCAAAAGGAGCAATAAGATGTAATTCCATGAAGAAATAACTCCTGCATTTTGAACAATCAGCTCCAAGACATGACTCTTTTCTAAAGATGATGCCAAAGCGATCCCTCCTCCAAATAAAACTAAAATACCCCAAGGAATTTTAACGGTGTCCTTCCAATGAAGCAATTTTTGATGCGAATCTTCAGAGGGGATTAAAAACAAGATAATCCCTCCCAAAATAGCTATGCTAGAGTCTTTAAAATTGACTCCCGTATAGCTAACAATAAAATCTCTAGTAACCCAAAGTACTATAACAACTGCAAAAATCATTAATACCCTTCTTTGAGGAGGCGTCCAATGACTTTGATGTATATTAATAAGCACTTTATCCTTGCCTTGACTTCCTAATAAAAATTGAAAAAAAAGATTTAAAACCAAGAAAACAATAAAACTTACTGGAAGTCCTATCTTCATCCATTCCCAAAAGCTCACATGAATATCAAATGTATTTGATAAAGTCCCTGCCATCTGGGTATTTGGAGGAGAACCCACAAGGGTGGCCATGCCACCAATACTTGCACTGTAGGCTACGGTAAGCATCAGTAATAATGAAAATCTATTTGAAGCTTCTGACTCTTTCTGAACCTGAATGATTGACAAAGCCATTGGGAGCATCATTAAAGTTGTAGCAGTATTTGAAATCCACATACTTAACAAAAACGAACTCAAACCAAATCCCAAAAGGATTTTTGATTTTGTCGATCCAACTAAGGCCAATATTCTAGAAGCAATTTGATGATGAACATCCCATTTCTCAAGAGCAAGGGCCAATATAAAACCTCCTAAAAAAAGGTATACATTATTGTTACCGTAAGCTAACGCCAACTCACTAGGATCAAGTATGCCTAGAGGAGTACATAACACCAAAGGGATAAGAGCCGTGACATAAATAGGGACGACTTCAAAAACCCAAAAAACAACCATTAAAATCCCCATGGCTATGGCACGGTTCTGCAAAGAGCTGTCTCCAAGAAAAGCAATAGAAAGAAAAAGAATCAAGCCTGCAATTCCAGCAATCGTTTTATTATGCTGAAACAAGAAGGACATCTTACTTATTGAGTTCATTTAGTTTTTGAACAAAATACTTGGCCTTTTCATTCACGTGACTAGATATTTCAGAAAATTCCTTTTTTGATTGGCTCTTGTATATCTTACTCAAAACATCATCCTGAAATGCTGCTGCTTCATCAATCAATTTGTCTGACTTTTTGACCTTAGATTCATCTGTCAATTGCAAATAGAAACATTCCTCAACAATATCATACACCATTTCGTTGAGATGTTTCTTAAATTTTCGTTTACTGGCCATAATAACGTGTTTTGGACAAATTTAAATAAGAAAAAGCAACTAAGCTGTCTTTTGTCTTATTATTCGTCATTATGAAATAGAATGGAAGTCTGATGAGAAAAGAATTGTCTTAATTTTGCGGACGCTGATGAGTCTAGATTATAAATATTCCACCCTTCTGAAGATCGCTTTACCGATGATGTTTTCAGGTTTCATTCAATCTATCGTATTGATTACCGATGCTTCATTTATGAGTCGATACTCTACGGTTTCTTTTGATGCTGTAGGAAATGCCGGACTGATCTACATCACCTTGTATATGACCGTTGTGGGTATTGGAGATGGTGCTCAAATCATAATGGCAAGAAGAATAGGGGAAAACAAACACCATTTATTAGGAAGGATTTTCAGTGCAGGAACCATGTTTCAGATTTTCTTTTCAGTCTTGCTCTTCTTAATGATGTTTTATTTGATTCCAGGCTGGATTAGAACATTTTCAATTAATCCAGAAATCGCAGAACTTCAAGGAGATTTTATCAGTGTAAGATCTTTTGCTATTATTCCAGCAGGATTGTTTTTAATGATGCAATCCTATTTCCTTTCAAAAGGAAAAACATACCCTGTTCTTATCGCCTCACTACTTACCGCCTCATTAAACATCTTACTTGATTATGGTCTCATATTTGGCAACCTAGGATTTCCAGAAATGGGTGTAAAAGGAGCTGCTTTAGCAAGCACCTCATCCGACATATTAGGTATGATCACAATGTTTACTTTCTTTATCTTAGACAAAGAACATATCTTGATGCGCTTTCGTTTCTTTCGCTTCGCTTCATTAAAAAATTTACTGACCATCTCCAGTCCAATAATGCTTCAAGGTAGTATTGCATTGGGGACTTGGACCATATTCTTCATTTTGCTTGAACAACGTGGTTTGTTCGAACTTACTGTTTCTCAGAATATTAGATCCATCTATTTTTTAGCTTTTGTTCCTGTTTGGGGGTTTGCGGGAGCCACAAAAACATATATTTCCCAATATTTAGGAGAAAACAAAGAAAATGAAATCCCTAAAATTCAAAGGCGCATACAACTTCTTACCACAGGTTTTTTACTCTTGTTTTTTCATGGTGCAATTGTTTATCCAGAAACCCTTATAGGACTTATCAATCCTAATGAAGCATATATCGAAATGAGTGCTCAAATTTTGAGATTGATTTCGGTATCAATTATTTTATACGGAATCATCTCTGTTTATTATCAGACTATTCAAGGCAGTGGCAACACTATTTATGCGTTAGTCATCGAAATATCAACCGTAGTGTTCTATTTAACAGCATGCTTCCTTTTTATTAAGGTGCTGAGACTTGATATATTTTGGATTTGGACAGTTGAATACATATATTTCGGTACGATAGGAATCATGTCTATTTTGTACTTAAAAAATTCAAACTGGAAAAATAAAATTGTATAATTATGCCAAAGGAACTTCGAATTGTTTTTATGGGAACCCCATCTTTTGCGGTGACGGTACTCGATCGAATTATTAATGGTGGTCATAACGTCGTTTCTGTGGTGACGGCTCCAGATCGACCTGCGGGCCGTGGACAACAAATTCGAAAAAGTGAAGTCAAACTGTACGCAGAGTCAAAAGATCTATCTGTCATACAACCTATTCATCTAAAAAGCGAAGGATTCAATAAAGAATTACAAAAATTAAATGCTGACATATTTATTGTAGTTGCCTTCAGAATGTTACCAGCAGTTGTGTGGAAAATACCTCCAAAAGGAACCATCAATCTGCATGCTTCTCTCCTACCCCAATACAGAGGTGCTGCTCCGATCAACTGGGCCATTATAAATGGTGAAGTAAAAACAGGTGTTACTACATTTTTTATTAATGAAGTAATAGATACAGGGGATATCATTAAAAAACAAGAAGTTGATATACATGAACAAATGACAGCGGGAGAACTACATGATGTTCTTATGAATTGTGGAGCCGACCTCATTAACGAAACCCTCAAGGATATCCAAAACGGCACTATCCGTCGCAGTCATCAAAAGAAGGAAATGGAATCCGAGCTAAAACCTGCTCCTAAAATCTTTAAAGCAGATTGCCAAATACGTTGGACAGATTCAATTGACTTGATATCTAATAAAATTAGGGGGCTATCCCCTTATCCCGGGGCTTGGTGTGCTCTTAAAAATAAAACAAAAGATAAAGTGGTTTCTTTTAAGCTTTTTGTATCCAAAAAAACTACTATTAAAGCACCTAAAGGTCTAGCTAAAACATTGGCTAAAGGTGAAAATGGAATATTATTTCCATGTTCGGACTATTATCTGCTAGTTACAGAATTTCAAATGGAAGGCAAAAGAAGAATGAGTTATGGGGAGTTCATTGCAGGAAACTCAATCGAGGATTTTGAGATTATGGATTAAGGTCAAAATCAATCTCATGTTCCCAATTCGCCTTTATTTTAATGGGCTTACCATATTCAAATCGCTTTTCTGGACCTTTAAAAAGAATCGGATCAAAGGGATCCCATTTATCATTTTTGTTTTTATCCCCCACAATACTCAAGGTATAGCTTCCTGGAATCAACTGATCAAAAACAAGTGTTTCTGAATTATTAAGACCATAAATTACAGAAACCGATTCTCCTTTTTGCATCAACTCCACAAACCATGAATCCATATCAGTAGATACATTCAAATTTAAAACTCCGAGATCTTCGTCTTTTTTTCTTTGAAGTACCAACTCAATTCGATCATTACAAACACCATTGTATGCGTATAAGCTCGCAGAATCGATTGTTAATAGAGCTTTACTAAAATCATAAGAGTCAAGATTAAAGTCAATTTGATTAGATTTTAAATCAAAAGTATTTAGAGGGTTGACAAGACTATCTTCTAAATTCATTAAACGAAATGCTCCTACCCTAGTGGAAATAGAATCGATAGGGGCCTCAAAATCGATTTGAAAGCAACATTTCCCCGGAAGTAATTCTAATTTCTTTACAGGCTCAATCCGTTTCAATTCTGTAATATCCTCATCATTTCGAACCTTTTTGTTTAGGGTATCGATTTGAATTTCTATCGATTGATAATAATACTTAAGGCTGTATCTGCGAATATTTTCTTCTATAATTTGATAATTGGATGAATCAATAATTGAATCCATGACCAATTGATCAAAAGAACGGTTATTCGGTTTTATCACTTCTAATAGGTAAGGATTGATAAATGATGCTTCAATCCCTATAGCTCTCATTTCGGGTTTGGTAATATATAATTGCAACGTATCTGAATAATTAGAATCAATTATAATCGGAATGTCACTGGCAAACTGAAGTTCTTCTCCGTCTCTTATTCGATTCTTATTCTCATCAATAAAAGCGGCATAAAAAAAAGAGCCTCCCTTCAAAGCTCGTAGCTTGGAGTATCCAGCCAAATCCGTATTGGAAAAATAAGTAGGTAGGATTTGATTTAATGAATCATATAAAGCGACCAACGTCTCCTTTTGAACATCCCCTGAAAAACCATCAAAAACATGAAAATAAGCCTCGTTATCATCTATTTCATTTCCTGTCGAAAATGCGATTTGAATCAATGAATCATTACCTTCAGTAATATCCTTTATTGCTTCATTCAAATACAAGGAATAGGTTGTGTTTTCTTTAAGCTTATCTTTAAAATTAATTTGCAACTCTCTTCCTTTGAGGAGAAAATCATACTCAACATTAGAAGGTAATAGAATAATATTCTCATTGGGTTTCTGCAGATTGATAAATTCATCAAACTCAATTAAAATAAAATCTGCATTCACATTTCTTTGTCGATCTTCAGGATTACAAGAAACAATTCTGGGAGCCTGTTGATCCTTCGGTCCTCCGGAAATTGTACCCACCTGCGCACAGGATGACAATAAAAAAAGTATTGGAGTTATAAAACGGAAATCAAACATGAACATAGTTTTTCTAACCATAATTGATCGACTTCATCAAAACAATCATATGTTTTACTGTCAATATCTAAAACACCTATACATTGTCCCTCTTTGATTAAAGGAATAACAATTTCACTGTTAGATTCCGCACTGCAAGCAATATGTCCCGGGAATTCATGAACATTTCCTACAATAATTGACTTCTCTCTTGACCATGCCGATCCACATACCCCTTGTCCTTTTTGAATTCGTGTACAAGCCACCGGGCCTTGAAATGGACCCAATACCAAATCACTTGATTCGGTTAAATAAAAACCCACCCAAAAAAAATCAAAGCTTGTTTTAACAGCTGCAGTAAAATTGGCCATGTTTGAAATACTATTTTCATTTGAAGACATCAGGCCTTTGATCTGCATGAACAAGGTTTCATACTGCTTGGTCTTTTTTTGCTTTTTAGTACTGGTGTTTATCATAAACGAGGAATCTATACAAAATTGCCCTTTTTCCATCTATTTAGCAACACGAATTGATAAAAAACAATACTTTTATTTTAAGATTCCATATAGAAGATAGAACCGTCTAAAATTGAAAAAATGAGAAGTGAAATCATTGTACTTGATATTGAGACAACAGGACTCAACCCTAACATTGATCTTATACTAGAGCTAGGTATGGTCACTTTAAATTTGGAGAACGGTAAAATTACAGAAGTTTTTGACCAAGTCTTTAAAGATCCAAAATTGACAGCAAAACACAGAAAAGCATGGATTTTTGAAAATGGTTTTATGGAAATTGAAGAAATCAGAAATGCAGAACCGATCTCGTCATACATGAACCAGATACAATCTATAATGAACCCCTATAAAGGAAGAATAACCGCTTGGAACAGAGATTTCGATAGTGCTTTCTTGGAAAAAAATGGATTTGATTTGGGCCAGGCTATGATTTGCCCTATGAAAACAAGTGTTGATTATTTCAAAATCGAAGGGAATTATGGCTATAAATGGCCAAAAGCACAAGAAGCTTGGGATATCTTATTTCCAGAGACCCCCAAGATAGAGGAGCATCGAGGACTTGATGATTCGAAAATGGAGGCTGCAATCATTTTTGAACTCTATAAACGAGGTGTTTATTCCCCTGTATAATAGAAAAAAAAATTAACGCCTAAATTTTCCTTTAAATGGAAGAAAACGACCTACCGTTTTTTGATACTTTTTATATTCAGGATATTTTTCAGCAGATATGGCCTCGGAAAAATCAGAACTCCCTTTAAACAAAAGAACTAACAACAAGCCCCCTGTAATGGTCCAATTGATCCAATGCCCCGTGGCAATAACGGAATAAAAATAAAAAACAATCCAAATCGCCTGCTCAGCCATATAATTTGGATGACGAATCCATGCCCATAAGCCTGTATGTACGAAGCCTATCTTATAATATGGCTCAACATTTCCACTCTCAATCTGTCTGTATTTTTCTGTCTGATAATTGTATTGTTGTTGATCCGAGAGAAATTCAATGAAAATCAAAAGCAATATGACAATTGCCAATACAATATCAAATAATCCAATCGGTGTATGTATGCCAAGGACTCTTATTGCAGGCAAAGTCGTGAGTAAGACAAGTCCCATCTGGTAAAAAGAAATGAACAAGAAATTAAAAAGTACCCACTTCCACTTTTGTGCAAATTCGGGTTTAGCCTGTAAAATCGACCAACGGTAGTCCTCTTCACCGGTCCAGAACTTCCATGAATAACCTCCTCGCCTGGCAAAATTACAACTCAAACGAACCCCCCAAACTGTAACCAACACCGCCATTAAAATCAAACGAGGATCGTAGGATCCATAATGCACCATTATCCACAAATATGGAATAGGCATGATACTCCAAAGCTTGTCTACTTGGCTATAGTTTTTTGTAATCGTACTCAAAACAAAGCACAAAAAAGAGGCTGTACCATACACCCACAGCAAGGTGCACAAAGCATTTGCTTGTAGAGCATTCAGAGGATCGTCGTAATAAAAACAAACTACCGGGACGGTTAGTAAAGTAAAGATCAATAATAAAGCTACTTTCCACATATCTTAAATTTTATTTGCCATATTCAATCAAACCTATAAATAGCATAGAATTAATCACATAAAGCTCCTTTTAAATATAGACAAATCATAAATAGCGAAAAGAAAAAGCGAAAAATAGATTTATTACAATAGGGTAATTTTAAACAAAAAATAGCTCAGTAATTTAAATATTTAAATGGCAAGTTGGATGCTAATTATTTGACTGATCATTTTTTACTATTATAAATAACTCATTTTAAGGTTATTATGATAGATGGATTGATTTGTTTAAACAAAAAGGGTGTTTAAACCTTATACATTTGAATACTTATTTAAAGATCAATGACAAAATCGGTAAACTTTTTATCGTATGAGTCGTCTAAAGAACGTGTTTTACTGGAAAATATCACTGTATTATTTATGTAAAGGATTTAAAGGCGGTTCAATAACTTTGGTTTTGGTCATGCTTTGCGTGATATTTAACGGTCAAAGTCAAATCGTTTCACCTTTCAACATTCGCTACCAAGCAAATCAAAAGGGGGGGATTCAAATGATTTCAAATGTGGGGTTGACCTGCAACGCCGGAAACGGAAATTGTGCAACTTTTCAAAATCAATTCCCGCCCAACGGAAATCACAATCAGGATGGTGGAGTCGTAATGGATTATGTTGATATCGATACTGATCCATCAACTTTTATGTCTTCAAGCGATAGTTTAGCCTTACCGGCATGTAGTGAAGTGGTTTTTGCAGGATTGTATTGGAGTGCGCGAATTAAACCCAACACAACAGCTTATGTGAACCGTGAACAAATTAGGATTAAGCTTGGAAACTTTTTCTATCAGAACATGACTGCAGACGAAACGATTGATGTTTTGGATATTCCTTCCAACCCTATTTTTAGTATGTCTAGCTATTACTGCTTCAAAAACATCACTCCTTTGGTTCAAGCAACAAATGGGAACGGACGTTTTACTGTTGCGAATATATCATCTCATACCGGAGAAGAAAATCTATTTGGTGCATGGACCATTGTAGTTGTTTATAAAAACCAGTTAGAATCGATGAGAAACTTAACTGTTTTTGACGGTATGGGTTATGTCAGTGGTCAAAACAATTTAGATATCCCCATTTCTGGATTTTTGACTCCCACGACAGGCCCTGTAAGTTTTGAACTGGGTGTTGTAGCCTATGAGGGAGACAGAAGTATTCAAGGTGACCGGTTTCAATTTCAGGGAAGTACTGGCTTTTTGGATGTTCCCGACCCACTCCGAACCCCATCAGATTTTTTTAACAGCACCATAACAAGTGCCGGGACACTTACGCCTTATCGAAATCCCAATTACAACAATATGCTTGGCTTCGATAATGGAATCTTTTTCCCCGATAACTCTGCATTCACCTATATTGGAAACGCCGCTACGGATGCTACTATTAGGGTGGTAACCACACAGGATGCCATACTTCCGAGGGTCATTACATCTGCGATAGACATTTATGAACCTGATCTCCGTGCCACCGTGTACATCGATGACCTCAATGGAGCTCCTGCTGAGCCGGGAGATGTTTTGGAATATACTGTAGTGGGAAAAAACATCGGGTCAGATATTTCATTGGATACCTACATGGAAACCACTTTGAATATCAGAACAGAATATATTCCCAATACCATTGAATATTTGAACGGCCCCTTCGCTGGATTTAAAACAGACGCAGCCAATGACGATCAGGCAGAATATGATGCTATAAACAGAATCATAAGAACTCGTGTAAGCACTGGTGCCGATGCATCGATTGGCGGAACCATGATTAATTCATTCAACGGAGCAGACAGTTCAGCTGTGAAATTTAGCGTTCAGGTAGTCAACGACTGTCTTATTATAGGATGTGATTCGACACTTGAAAACGTAGCATACATATATGGCGATGGTGATATTTCGGGAAATTCATACGACAATGGCGGTGCATCTGACTCATATGATATCAACGGTTGTCCTACTCCTGGATCGAATGTGGTAACCATATTTGCTCCTAACTGCGGTGATTTTGAAATTTCGCATAATGAACCACTTTGTGAAGGAGACTCTTTATACTTCAATGCACCAGTTTCGGATTTTGTGTCATACTTATGGCAAGGACCCAATGGATTTGAATCTACTGAGGCCAATCCAACCTTGTACAATGTAGATGAAGATCAAGAGGGTATTTATTCGTTGTTAATTACACTTAATGATAGCACTTGTGTTTACGAAGCGAAATTCGATACGGTAAGTGTTGAACCCATTCCTTCTTTAGTTTTTGACTCGCTAGTAGATGTGACCTGTAACGGTTTTGCTGACGGCTCTATTTCAGTGAGTGCCCAAGGTATCGGTTCTCTAGATTACTTGTGGTCCAATGGATCGGCTGACACTCTGATCACCTCGCTCGACACAGGAGCTTATTCTTTAGAAATATCAGATATTAATGGTTGCTCTTCTAATTTCGATTTTTCAATCACTGAACCTCCAGTTTTAACGGTTGATGCCTTTGTTCTTTCAGATTATAATGGAAATGACATAAGTTGCTTTGGTGAAAACGATGGATCCGTATACACTATTTATTCCGGAGGGGTCGGTGGTTATTCTGTTGAATGGACTCCGGGATTGCAAACTACAGACACCACATTGAATAACTTGAATGCTGGAATTTATACTGCAACCGTAATTGATTCAAATAATTGCATAACTCAAGACAGTATAGAACTCATTGAACCTGATTTATTGAATACAATTGATTCTGTAATAAATGTTTCCTGTTTTGAAGGTAACGACGGTGAAATCTATCTCTCCCCTACTGGAGGTACTCCCGGATATTCCTTCATTTTAATTTCAAATGGATCTAGTATAGATCAGGAGGTTCTTGATTTAAACTCTGGTTTATACATTATTCAAACTACTGACACTAATGGATGTACGACTATGAATGATATATTTGTTTCGCAACCCCTACTACCTGTTTCATTGGAAGAGTCTCATATAGACGTAGGCTGTTTTGGTGAAACAACAGGAAGCGTTGATTTAAGTGTAGCAGGAGGTACTCCACCGTATACCTATTTGTGGTCGAACTCAGCGACTACCGAAGATCTTTCAGACTTAATAGCGGGAACGTATTCTTTGACAGTAACAGATTCACTAGGATGTACGGAATTCTTGTCGGTAGATATTAGCGAACCTTTGGCACCTCTTTCCGTGATTCTTTCTCCTGTTGATGTATTGTGTACTGGAGATTCAACGGGTTCAATTGATGCTCTTGTGAGTGGGGGTACAGCTTCATATACTTATTTGTGGTCGAATGGCGAAACTACCGAAGACATCACCAACCTTCCTTCGGGAAATTACACCTTGGATGTTACTGACGATAATGGCTGCGACTTCACAATCACAACCC
>MDSV01023652.1_pt1 | contig 11321 bp, 9 predicted proteins | sample 810851 | NCBI WGS metagenome assembly MDSV01 (sample SAMN05326640, study PRJNA326480) | marine metagenome | isolation source: seawater | place: Atlantic Ocean: North East | collected 2012 | reverse complement strand
CAGTAACAGGAAGCATGGCCAATGCTCCGGCTAGCATACTTGCTAAGATTTTTATTTTCATTAGGACTCCTAATAATTGTCTTAATTATTTTTAAGAGGGTAAAACTTTATCCCTCCACTTAAATGCTATTACCAATCCTCTTATCAATACTAAAATTTTAGTAAAGCGAAACTTTCCGTGTCCATAGCATTTCCCACATCTCTGCAGGATCTTATAATTTTACGTAACTTTATCGCTGAGTCAACAGTTTCACGCAATTTTAAGCAAATAAAGTTCAATAAAATCAATTATATATAAGTATATACTAATTTAGCTTATAATCATTTGCTTATTTAGAGTTTGAAAATCGAATTAATTTTAATTAAAACAATGAATTAAAAAATCTTCAAACATTAAATTTTGGTTATTATTATGCATCGGTTCTTTATTTTATGGTTTAAACATGTATGATAACTTTTTTAAGTTTTAACTATTTTTTAACAATGAATAACATAAATAAGATATTAATAGTAACTTTCACTATTTTATTGACTGGTTGTGGTCTGTCGATGCCAGGATTTGATGATTCAAACTCTTCAGATTCAAACTCTTCAGAATATAAAATGGTTTTAGATAAATACTATGACGGTTATGGCGATGATGATGAATTAACTAGCGCGGAAATTGATAAGGGGGCAGACAACTTTGCACAATGTGGAAATGCAACAGAGTGCAGCTTACTTTGGGACACTGCTAAAGAATGGCTAACAACAAAATCAAACTATAAAGCACAGTTAGAAACTAACACAAGGAATTTACTTGAAACAAAAGCTGACCCAAGAAGAAAAAAAGCTGATAAAATTACATTTAAAGTTACAAGAATTCCTAACGGAAAGACAAATATAATTAAAATCTCTGCGAAATGTCCTAAAAACTGTAAAAACTATATAGGTAAAGAGTATTTCGCATTCAATAGTTACCTAAAAAATCATTTATTCGCTTTTAGAAAAGGAATTATAGGTTACGAACAAGTTGAGGATGACATGCTTGCAAACACTGTAAGTTCTGGAAATCTTGAAATAGACATTAGTGATTTAACCGGCAATTCTGAAACGTCAATTTTAGAAGAAAATGAGTTATTAGATAAAATTGATATCACAAAAACTAAGAAAAAAAGATATATAGGTAAAGTAGCAGAGAGCTTAATTGATGAACACTCATGCAATAAACAAAGCGAGATAAACCTTGTTAAAAAAACAAGAAAAAGAGAGTTGTATGAGGTCAATTGTATAAAAGAAGTTAAAAGATTGATTTTTGATTGCACTCCAGAAGGGTGCGAGGTTCTTCAATGAAAAAACCTGCTATTATAATTTTAAGCATAGTTATTTTTATTACCTTAAACGGTTGTTCAAAAACTGATAACATTAAAGATTGGCTAAAAGAAGGAACAAAAGATTACCAAGAAAAGGAAAAGGAAATTAGAAAATCTGATAAATCAAATTTAAAAACATTTTTATCAAAAAATGGATGTATAAATGGATCGAGCGCTAAAATAATTCAAACAAAAGATGAAGATTATATCCTTTATGAAGTGACCTGTGTAACAAAATCAAAAAAATTCGTAGTTAAGTGCGGCAAATCAAATTGCTCAAAATAAATTTTATTACCTACTTCTTTTACTATTTAACCAATCAATTATAGGATCAAAATAAGTTCTATCTAGTTCTGTCATGGCTGGGCCCATTTCATAAATTCCCAGACCTTTTTCTGCTCCCCTAATATAATTTTGACTGTCTCTAACCATTGTTAAAAAAGGAATTTTCTGTCCTTCCAAAAAATCATCCAATTCCCAATAAATATTTGTATAGTCTCTACCTCTATTTGCAACAAGGGCAATTTTTGACTTTTTCTTTACAACTCTTGAATGCTTTTTTATATTTTTTATAAATTCGCCAGCGGCGCGCATATCTATGGGAGATGGTAGTACAGGTATTATAACACTTTCTGCCATATTAAGAACTTTTGTTAATGCCGCACCTTGAAGACCAGCAGGGGCATCTATGATTTTATAATCAACGCCTCTTTTAACTTTGACACCATAACCTTTAATGCCTGTTATAGGAGGTTTAGCTGACGATCGTGCTTTTAGCCAACTAATAGAGCTTTCTTGGCTATCCAAATCAATCAAAGCAACTTGCTTGCCTATGGATGCGTAAAAACTTGCTAGATTTGTGGCAATTGTTGTTTTGCCTGAGCCACCTTTTGAATTTAAAACTAATATTGATCGCATATAAAAATTCCAAATTGTTAGCTTATGTTTATACTATCATTATTTTTTATCATGTTCTAATTTCAGATATCAAAAGTTGAAATCACAGGAGCATGGTCCGACGGTCTTTCATTTTTCCTAGGATTTGTGTCGATATAACTACTTTTACATTTTTTCGATAAGGCGTTGTTTGTTAAAACTAGATCGATTCTTAGTCCTCTATTTCTTCTAAAAGCTCCAGTTCTATAATCCCACCAGCTAAAAAGATCTTCTTTTTGAGGAAATAGTCTGAAACTGTCAGAAAACCCCAAGTCCAAAATATTTTTAAGTGCAAGTCTTTCTTTTTTACTGCATAGTATTTTTTCTTCCCAGGCATCTGGGTCATAAACATCTTGATTCTCGGGAGCTATATTAAAATCCCCAACTATCGCATAATATTTTGTCTTATTAAGATCATTTTTAACATGTTTTGTTACTTCTTCAAGCCATGACAATTTATATTTATATTTTTCTGAACCAACTTCGTGTCCATTAACAACATATAAGTTTAATACAGTTAAATTTTTTCCATATCTTGTTAACAAGAACCTCTTTTGGTCTTGCTCTCTATCATTAATTAACTTTACAGATTCATGTGGGGGGACTTTGCTGATTGTCGTTACGCCGTTATAAGTTTTTTGCCCTATAAAATCACAAAAATAACCCGCGTCAGTTATGTCGTCAATTGGAAATGATGCATCATCTACTTTTGTTTCTTGTATTGCCAGTACATCAATATCATTAACTTTTAACCACTCTAAAACTTGGGGCAACCTTACCCTTAGAGAATTTACATTCCAAGAAGCAATATTCATTTTAAGCCCAAACTCCTCAACAGTGGCTCAATCTTAGGCTCTCTCCCTCTAAAATCTATGAAAAGGTCAAGAGCAGGCTTAGAACCTCCAGTTTCTAAAATTTTTTTCATAAAACTAGCCCCGACTTTTCTATCAATTAATTTTTTTTCTTTAAAAGCCATGAATGCATCAGCAGACAACACCTCTGCCCACTTATAGCTATAATATCCGGCAGCATAACCACCAGAAAATATATGCGCAAAACTATTTTCAAATTTATTATTCTTGTGGACAGGAATCAATGATGTTTTTTTTCTTACACCCCTCAAAATATTTTCTGCAAGTTTCGCTTTTTTGTTCTTGTCATTCAAATGAAGCAAAAAGTCAAATAATGAGAATTCAATTTGTCTTAGTAAAGCAAGGCCCGTATTGTAATTTTTTGTAGCCAGAAGTTTCTTAAAAAGACTATTTGGCAATTTCTTTTTGGTCTTATAATGAAACGCAAAAGTGTCCAAGACATCTTTCTCCCAACACCAGTTTTCCATAAATTGGCTTGGTAATTCTACAGCATCCCATTCAACACCTGAAATTCCTGATATTCCCGCATAATTTACAGTGGTGAGCATATGCTGAAGTCCATGACCAAACTCATGAAAGAGAGTTTCAACATCATAGTGTGTAAAAAAAGCAGGGCTTGTTTTTGTAGGTGGGCTAGAGTTACATGTTATGAAAGCAACGGGTGACTGGATAGACCCATTTAGCTTCTTTCTTCTTTGTATGCATTCATCCATCCATGCTCCACCGCGTTTATTTTGTCTAGCGTAAAGATCAAAGTAAAATTTTCCGCGAAGTTTTTTATTTCTATCAAATATCTCATACAAACGAACATCCTCATGCCACACTTCTTTTGTTTTTTTTAATTTAACTTCTATGCCATACAAAGATTTTACCAACCTGAATAAACCTTTTATAACATTCTCAACAGGGAAATATTGTTTAAGCTCTTCTTGAGATATCCCAAAGTTTTCTTCTTTATATTTTTCCGCTATATAGGCAATATCCCAAGGATTAATTTTTTTTAAATTATGATGTTTTTTTGCAAACTTTTTGAGCTCACTCATCTCTTTTTTTGATTTACTTATAGCTTTAATTTTTAAACTTTCTAAAAAATCTATCACTTCATCTGTACTTTTTGCCATTTTTGTTGCAAGGGAATATTCAGCATAGTTTTTGAAGCCTAAAATTTGAGACATCTCTTGCCGAAGTATTAGTATATGCTCGATTATTTTTGTGTTATCCCACTTGCCACTTACTGGAAATTTTTTGGAGGCTCTACTTGCATAAGCCAAATACATTGTCTTTCTTAAAGACTGGTTATCAGCAAAAGTCATTACGGCCATGTAGCAGGGCTGATCCAATGTTAAGGTGTATCCAGCTTCATTTCTTTTTGCCGCAGTTTCTTCTGCAACTTCTAAAGAACTTTGCGGCATACCCTTAAGAACCTTGATTGTTTTAAAATTCTTTGCCCAAGAATTGGACGAGTCTAAAATATTTTGCTCAAACTTAGATTCTAACTTTGCCAGTTTTTCCTGACAGTCTCTGAATAACTTTCTTTTTTTTGCATCTAAATGAACGCCAGATAGCCTAAAACCACGCAATATATTTTCAAGTAGTTTATTCTGACTTTGAGTTAAATTTTTTCTATTTTGTTCATACAGCTTTTCATATTGACTAAATAATTTTTTATTTTGACCAATTTTACCATAATGGGACGTAAGCAAATTCAAGCTTTTCTCGTACTGGGATCTTATTTCCTTGTCATTCATTACTGAGTTAAGGTGTCTTATTGGAGCCCATGCTTTTGAGATTTTGTCATCGGATTCTTCTAACTTGTATACAAGATTGTTCCAGGTCGGAGCCTTTAAATTTTCTATTTTCGCTATTATTGCTTTATTTTCATCAATTAAATATTTTATCGCTGGGAACATATCGCCTTTTTTCATCTTTGAAAATACCGGTAAAGCTGATGTTTTTATTAATGTGTTTTTTTCCATTTTATTCTCTTAAACGTCCTTATTATTTGTTTCGAATTTTATATATCTATATTTACTGCAAAATGAGCATTCTCTTCTATAAATGTCTTTCTTGGAGCGACATTATCACCCATTAAATCATCGAACGTTTTCATTGCCATTGCTTTATCTTTCTCTTCAATTTGTATTAGCGTTCTATTTTCAGGGTCCATTGTTGTTTCCCATAACTGCTCTGGATTCATTTCTCCTAGACCTTTATACCTTTGAATAGAATAGCCTTTTTTTGCCTCACTTATAATCCAAGCAAATGTATCTAGAAAGCTTGATATTTTAATAGTTTTGTCTTGTTTTGTTAAATAGGAATCTTCTTTTAAAAGTTCTTTAGATGCCAAAAAATATTCATAGTAATTTTTATAGTCCCTAGAGGCAAAAGCACTAAAGTTAATATTAGTTGTTTTTTTCAAACCTGCTTCATCATAAACAATATCAAAAGATTCGTTTTCTTGAATATCTAGCGAATAGTTATCAGGGCTTAATGATTTAATCCATTTTTTTATATTTTTGCTATCGCTGCCAAACGCAGGAATTTCTTTGGTTTCGAGCAAACTCATAAAATGTTTGCCATAATTTCTTAAAATATTTGATTTTGCTTGATCTGCTTTCTGACAGTGCTTGATTAAAGTCTTTAACTTATTGATTTCTATTGGTTTTTTCGATTTTCTGGATGAATATATATCAATGCCATCTAGGCAATCTTTTGTAATATACGATAATAATTCATTATCATCTTTTATATATTTTTCGCTTTTACCCTTTTTAATTTTATATAAAGGCGGTTGTGCAATATAAATATTTCCTTTCTCAATAAGCTTATTCATTTTATTGTGAAAGAAAGTTAGCAAAAGTGTTCTGATATGGGCGCCGTCGACATCAGCATCAGTCATTATGATAACTTTATGGTATCTTAATGAAGCATAATTTTCTTCTGTCATTTCTTTATCACTAAAACCACAGCCAAGTGCTGTTGCCAAAGTTGCAATTTCTTCTGAAGCATAAACCTTGTCAGACCTTTGTTTTTGAACATTTAAAATTTTGCCCTTCAAGGGAAGTATTGCTTGTGTTCTTCTGTCTCTTCCCTGCTTTGCAGAACCGCCAGCCGAATCACCCTCTACTAAGAAAATTTCTGAAAGAGCCGGATCCTTTTCCTGGCAATCAGCAAGCTTCCCGGGGAGCCCAGCTACATCCATAGCTTTTTTTCTTCTTGTCATTTCTCTAGCTTTTTTTGCTGCTTCTCTTGCTCTAGCCGCTTCGCTGGCTTTAGCCAATATTTGTTTTGCGTCTTTTGGATTTTCCTCTAGAAAACGTTTCATGCTCTCTGTTGCTATAGACTCTACTATGCCTTTTACTTCTGATGAAACTAACTTTGCTTTTGTTTGCGAAGAAAACTTTGGGTCTGGCATTTTGATAGAAATAATAGCGGTAATTCCCTCTCTAGCATCCTCCCCATTTATAGCTACTTTATTCTTCTTTGATGAAGGATCTTGTTCAATATAATAATTCATTGCTCTTGTCAGAGCTCCTCTGAAACCTGCAATGTGGGTCCCACCATCAGATTGGGGTATATTGTTTGTATAACAATAAATATTTTCACTATAAGAACCAGTCCACTGTACAGCTATTTCTACTCCAACCTCATCTTTTGTAGAAGAAAAATAAATAATGTTATTATTAATCTTTTCTCTCTTTTCATTTAAATTTTCTACAAATGCCTTTATCCCGCCAGCATAATGAAATTCTTCTGTTGTATCTGTTCGGTGATCAGATAAAACTATCTTGATTCCAGAATTCAAGAAAGAAAGCTCTCTTAGCCTCTTTGCAAGAATATTAAAGTGAAACTCTGTATCCGTAAAAATCTCTTTGCTTGGCATAAAAGTCACCTTCGTACCTGTCTCTTTTGTTTTGCTGCCTTTTAGAAGTTTTGTTTGCGGCTCTCCCATAGAGTAACTTTGGTTGTGAATATTTCCGTCTCTGCAAATTTCTAGTTCCAGCTTTTCCGATAAAGCATTCACAACAGAAACCCCGACTCCATGAAGGCCGCCGGAGACTTTATAAGAATTATCGTCAAATTTTCCACCAGCATGTAAAACGGTCATTATTACTTCGGCTGCAGGTTTTTTTTCCTCGGGATGAAGGTCCACTGGAATACCTCTGCCATTATCAGAAACAGTTATCGAATTATCTACGTTAATTTCTACGCTAATTTCACTACAATACCCAGCTAGGGCCTCATCAATTGAATTATCAACTACTTCAAAAACCATGTGATGAAGGCCAGTGCCGTCGTCAGTGTCTCCAATATACATCCCTGGCCTTTTTCTAACAGCCTCGAGACCTTTTAGAACCTTAATATTTGAGGAATCATATTTTGTCATTAAGTTATTTCTCCATGTTCCACGTGAAACACGTTTGCGTCCATTTCACATAATATATCAGCCAAAACTGAATCGTTTAAAGCTGTTAGAAAAATTTGAGACTTTGTCTCAAAAAGCCTTTCAAGAATTTTTTCCTGCATATCCAATGTAAGCTCTGCTGATAAATCATCAACTAGTATTATGCTTGGAAATTCTCTTTTTTCATAGAATTCTTTAGATTGAGATAATAGCATAATGTTCGCGATGAGTTTCTGCTGCCCCCTTGAGCAGACTTTTTGCGCCTCTTGACCATTTAAATTTATAAGCATATTTGCATTTTGTGGGCCCACGCTTGTATATCCTCTTTCCATGTCGACCAGTCTCCTTAATGATAAAGAATCAAAAAGGGAATCTGCTCCATCCCATCCTTTGTCATAAGAAAAGGATAATTCTAAGTTTGGCAAAATATACTCCTTATTTTCTTGGAAATACTTATTTAAATTTACCATGTGGTTTTTTCTCATTTTTGAAACCTTCTCACCGGTTTCAGCAAGTTTTTCGAGCCAAACATCATCTTTAAGTGATTTCTTTTTTAACGCCTCATTTCTCTGCTTAAGTAGCTTTGAATAGCTGGACCACTCCTTTTTAAAGTCTTGTTCCACGTGAAACAATCCCCAATCTAAAAAAGCCCTTCTTTCAGACGGTGGGCCCTCAATTAAATTGTGGCTGTTTGGGTGTATGCACAAAATTGCAAGTTCTTTGGCTAAAAGAGATTGTTTCTTTTCTTCTTTATTATCTATCAAGACTTTTGTTTTATTTCTCTCTTTATGTATTTCAAGCTTTTTGCCACTTTCTCCCACAACGGCCCCAACGTAAAAATTCTTTTCTCCGTTACTTACCAAACTTTCAAATTTATTTGTTCTAAAACTTCTTCCTCTCGAGAGTATATCTAGCGATTCTAAAACTGTCGTCTTACCAGCAGCATTCTCGCCAACAATAACATTCGTTTTTTGATTTAATGTTAAATTTGCCTCTTTTATGTTTCTAATTTTTCTTAAAGAAAGCCTGTTTAAGAACATTTCTTAAAGTCTCAAAGGCATAACAACATAACTTGATGAGTTGTCATTTTCTGGCGAGAGAAGCGCGCTGCTATTTGCATCTTTGAGCTTTATTTGAACTTTTTTTGTTTTGATGACATTCAAAACATCTATTAAATAGTTGACATTAAACCCTACCTCTATAGGCTCTCCGCTATATTCTGCTTTAATATCATCTGATGCCTCTTCTTTTTCAGGATTGTTTGCGCTAACTTTTATTTCATTTTCTTCAAAACTTAGCCTAACACCCCTAAACCTGTCGTTTGACAGAATAGAGACTCTTATTAAGGCTTCTTTAAATGATTTGCAATCCACCATTACTTGTTTGTCTGCGTCAGCAGGAATAACTTTCTCATAATCAGGAAACTTGCCATCAATAAGCTTTGATATGGCGGAAGAGTTTTTACTAATAACTTGCAGGTGATTTTTAGAAATTGCTACCTTAAGTTCCTCACTGGCTTCTTCAAGCTGCTTGTCAATTTCAATTACACCTTTTCTTGGAATTATTGCACTCACGTTATCTTGCAAGCCAAGCTGTGCTGATAAACCAGCTTTTGCAAGCCTATGTCCATCTGTTGCAACGCCAAAAACATCTTTATTTGTCATGAACATGTATAATCCATTTAAATAATATCTAACATCTTGTTGCGCCATTGCGAAAGAAGTTTTTTGAACAATATCTTTAAAATCATTTGATTTTAGCGAAAAATTTACACTATTCTCCTCTTCTGGCTCCATCAGCGGAAAAGTTTTTGCATCAAGAGCGGAAAGAATAAATTTACTTTTTTTGGATTTTATTTTTAATTTGCCTTCATCCTCCTTTTCTATTTCAAGGATAGCGTTATCCGGCAAGCCTTTGCCAATATCAAATAATTTTCTTCCTGGAATTGTTAAGTCTTCAACCAAATTTGAACCGTCCTCAAGAGACAAAACTGATGTAAGTTGAACCTCAAGATCTGAAGCAACAACCTCACAGAAATTTTCTTTTTTTCTAACCAAAATATGACTAAGAATCGGCATAGTCTGCCTTTTCTCTACAACACCAATTATCTTCTGAAGTGCTTTTATTAAGTTCTCTTTAGTAATTATTAATTTCATATTATATATATTATTTATTATTATTAAGCCATTTTTCTGTTTATATGGTAAAAAAATTTATTAGATTCAATATCTTGCGAGAATGTTAACCTGTTAATAAATATTTTTATTTTGTTGATTAATATATTTTTGTTTGAGATATACAAATTTGTTATTTAAATATATACAGGTTCTTAACATTATATTTATGTGCTTAAAGACCTCCTTAAATTTATTAAATCTTCTTTAATCTTATTATCGGTAGCAGCCACTTCAACAATTTTTTTGCATGCATGTAAAACGGTCGTGTGGTCTCTGCCCCCAAAGGCATCTCCTATTTCAGGCAAACTATGACTAGTGAGTTCCTTTGCTAGAGACATAGCCAGTTGGCGGGGCCTAGCAAGCGACCTATTTCTTTTTGCTGATAAAAGATCTGAAATTCTTATCTTATAATAATCGGCCACGGTTTTTTGTATATTATCAATTGTTACCATTTTATTTTGAAGCGAAATAAGGTCATTTAAAGCTTCTTTGGCAAAGCCCAATGTAATTTCTTTGCCTGTAAATTGAGAATTTGCAATGACTCTTCTCAAGGCCCCTTCAAGCTCTCTAACATTTGATTGTATGCATTTTGCAATAAAAAATGCCACATCTGTGTCTAAATTTGTACCTATTGAAGAAGCTTTTTTTTGCAAAATTGCAACGCGAGTTTCAAGTTCTGGAGGCTCAATAGATTGAGTAAGGCCCCAGCCAAAGCGAGATTTTAACCTTTCATCAAGGCCGTTAACTTCTTTGGGATACCTGTCGCAAGTTAGAACAATTTGACAGTTTCCTTCAAGCAAAGTATTGAAAGTATGAAAAAATTCTTCCTGTGATCTTTCTTTGCCCGCAAAAAACTGAATATCATCAATCAGTAGAGCGTCAGCAGACCTGTAGAACTCTTTAAAAGTATCAATTTTGTTATGTTGTAAGGCTCGCACCATATCTGCGACAAATTTTTCGGAATGAAGATATAAAATTTTAGCCTTGTTATTTTGTTTAAGAATATTATTGCCGATTGCGTTCATCAAATGAGTTTTTCCAAGCCCAACACCTCCGTAAATGAAAAACGGATTGTACGTAGAGCCTGGATTGCTAGATACTTGAATCGCTGCAGCCCTTGCAAGCTCATTAGATTTTCCTGTCACGAAATTATCAAAAGTGAAATCCGAAGAAAATTTAAGCTTATCACTGAATGAATCTTTTTTATCTTCTTGGAAAATAGGTACATTTTCTTCTATCTTCTGCGAAATTCCTCCAACTTCAAAATTAAAGCTGTAGTCTGAGTTCTTAAGTCTTTTTAGGAAAAATTCACTAAGGTTTTCATTTGCCCAATCAACAGCATACTGGTTTGGTGCTGTTATTTTTATTGTTTTGTCTTCCGTAATAGCCTGCAAAGGACGAACCCAGGTGTTAAACTGCTGTTCATCAAAATCACTTTGAAGCTCAACTAAGCATTGTTCCCAAAATCCTGGCTGCATAATATTTTTTGTATCCCTTGAGGTGATTTCTAATAATTATTTTTAATATATATTATACTTATCCACAAGAGAAATAAATCAACAAATCTGTGTAAAAATTG
>MDSV01194164.1_pt1 | contig 11322 bp, 1 predicted proteins | sample 810851 | NCBI WGS metagenome assembly MDSV01 (sample SAMN05326640, study PRJNA326480) | marine metagenome | isolation source: seawater | place: Atlantic Ocean: North East | collected 2012 | reverse complement strand
GCACATGGGCCACGCGCGCAACTACGTCAACTTCGACGTGCTCCGCCGCGTGATGAGCGATTATTTCCGCTACGACGTGCGCTTCATCATGAACGTCACCGACATCGACGACAAGATCGTCATGCGCGCGCACTTGAGACGCTCGGAAGCTGTACTGGCGAAGGTTCCCGCGGGCGAGCACTCCGAGCTCGCCGAGCAGTTGCGCGCGCTGCTCGCTTCGGGCGAGCGCGATTTGGGCGAGCAGGAGCGCCTGACGAAGGCGTTAGCCGCGAGCATCGGGTTCGCCGACGACGCCGACTGGTCCATCCAGCGCGCGTACCTCGAGCTCGCGCACAAGTTCGAGGCAGAGTTCATGGAGGACATGCGATTGATGGGCGTCGCCAAGCCAGACATGTTGACTCGCGTCTCCGAGTACACGGACAAGATCGTGACGTACATCCAGCAGATCATCGATCGCGGATACGCGTACGCGTCCAACGGGTCGGTGTACTTCGACGTCCCTTCGTTCGAGGGCGCGCCCAACCACAAGTACGCCAAGCTGAACAAAGCCGCGCTGGAGAACGTGGAGCTGGCGATGGACGGCGAGGGCGCCCTCGCCGCGGACGCCTCGGAAAAGCGAGCGGAGAACGATTTCGTGCTTTGGAAAAAGTCCAAGCCCGGCGAGCCCGCGTGGGATTCGCCCTGGGGGATGGGCCGCCCCGGCTGGCACATCGAGTGCAGCGCGATGTGCTCGGACGTGCTTGGCGAGACCGTGGACATCAACGGCGGTGGGATCGACCTGAACTTCCCGCACCACGAGAACCAGCTCGCGCAGAGCGAGGCGTTTTACGACTGCGAGCAGTGGGTGAACACGTTCGTGCACACCGGGCACCTGCACATCGACGGGCTCAAGATGTCCAAGTCGCTCAAGAACTTCATCACCATCGGCGCCGCGCTCAAGATGTACTCCGCGAGGCAGATCCGCTTCCTGTTCTTGCTTCACCAGTGGTCCGACCCCATGGACCTCACCCCCGTCGCGGAGCGCGACGGGGCGACGGGCGAAGAGCGCGTCGTCGGGTTTTCTCAGATGGAGCAAGCGGTGGCCATCGAGAAGGTGTTTGTGGAGTTTTTCCACCGGGTGAAGGGCGTGATGCGCGCGACGCCGGGGGGCTACTCGGTGAACCAGGAACAAACCTGGGGAGACCGAGAGCGGGTGCTGTCGTCCGCGATCGACACCGCGCGCGCGGGCGTGCACGCTGCGATGCTGGACAACATCAACACCCCCGGGACGGTGCGCGCGCTGAAAGAACTCGTGTCCGCGACCAACGTGTACCTCGCGGCGACGGCGGCGCGCGACGCTCGTCCGCTCCTCGTGGACTCCGCGGCGCGCTTCGTGACCACCACCCTGGCGTGCCTGGGCGTCGCCGAGCACTCGGGTGGGATCGGGTTCGGGGAGATCGGCGCGGACGCGGACGCGAAGAACGCCGGAGGTGCCGGCGGTCTCGGCGCGGAGGAGGCGATGGCGCCGGCGCTCGACGCGCTCGTCAAGTTCCGCGACGAGATTCGCGCGCTGGCCAAAGCGGAGACGCTGGACAAAGGCGCCTTGATGCGCGCGTGCGACGCGCTGCGCGACGAGGGTCTGCCCGCGATCGGCGTCAAGCTGGATGACCGCGCGGATGCCGGCGCGCTGTGGAAGCTGTCGAGCCCCGAGGAGCTCCGCAAGGAGCTGGCGCGCGAGGCGGAGGCGAGGGCGAAGAAGGAGGCGGAGTCGCGCCGGAAAAAGGAGGAGGCGGCGAAGAAAGCGGCGGAGAAGGAAGCCGCCGCGCGGACGGACCCGCGGGAGATGTTCAAGCTCGGCGAGTACGCCGGTATGTACGCCGAGTACGACGAGGAAGGCATCCCCACCAAAACCAAGGACGGGGAGGAGGTGGCGAAGGCGCAGAGGAAAAAACTCGCCAAAGCGCACGCCGCGCAGAAAACGGCGCACGAAAAGTATTTGGCGAAGCGCGCCGCCGAGGGCGTCGCGCGCGTCGGGCTTTGATATTTTGATACCGTACGTTCGACATGGGCGAAAACGCGAACCGCCGCGACAAACGCGGTGATGAAAACGCGTCACGATGTCACGATTACGCATTCACAGAGTCACGGAGCGTCGCTCTTCGCGCCGGCGACGCCTTTTACGCGCGAAAAAGCCGTGTTCGGGATCACCGGCACTTTGCGCACGACGCTCCGAGGGCGAATCGCGGCTTGGGCTTCGGCGGCGGCGCGCCGCGAAGCCGCCAATTTCCGCTCCTTCTCCCGCAGACGCGCCTCCTCCGCCGCGGCGCGTTCCAGCACCTCCGCGGCGAGGCGCTCGGCTTCCTCCTCCGCCTCGCGCTTCTTGTCCGTGCGGATCAGCCACTCCGCGAGCGCCTCGACGGGGTCCTCCGGCCGAACGCGCGCCAGCGTCACCATGGCCTCGGTCACCGCCGGCATCGTCGCGTCCCTCAGGTACCGCCGCAGGCTCGCGCTGCGCTGGTGCAGCGTCTCCGTCTCGCGCGCCTCGAGCTCGCGCTCGCGCCGCCGCACGAGCTTCGCCGCGCGCTCGGCTCGCGCGGCGCGGGCCTCGTCCTCCTCGCGGCGCCGCGCGACGAGGTCCTGCGCCTTCGCCAGCGTCGCGGGGTGCAGAGGGTCGTCCTCGGGGTCCACCGGGAAGCCGACGAAGTTTCGCGCGCGGCGGCCCAACGCGCGCTTCGCCGCCGCCAGCCGCGCGCCGTCCGGATCGGACGCCTCGACGTCGACGCGCGCCACGCCCTTCACGCGGAACAGCCACTTCGAGACCTCGTCCGTCTCCACCGGCTCCACTTCGGGCTCGTCCGGGAACTCCTCGGAAAGAGCCACCGCGTCGGGCGCGGGTTCGCCGGCCTCTTTGGCGGCGCGCACCTTCTCCGCCTTGGCCGCCTCCTTCGCCGCCGCCGCCTCCTCCCGCGCCTCGCTCGCCGCCTCGAAGGCGTCGCGCGCCGCGTCCTCCGCCTCCGCCCAAGCGACGTACGCCGCGTACGCCTCCGGGTCCGCGCGCTTGACTCTTTTGGCGTACGCGCCGCCGTCGTCGAACACCAGGCGCAGGTGGACGTTGGGCGCGCGGTCGGGGTGCATTTCGCGGCGCGCCTCAGCCTCCTCCTCCGACTCCTCGGGGTACGGAGGCGCCTCGGGCGGAGGCGGGGGCTCCGCCGGGGCGTCCGCGTCGTCGGGGTCGCCCGTTCGACCGGTATCGTCGCCGGTTTCCGTAGGCTCGTCCCAGCCCTCCTTAAGCCTGAGCGGCGGCCGCGGCGGTATGCGCGTGAAAAGCGACTCGCACGTCTCCGCATCAGCCACGACGTCGCCACCGGCCACGACGTACCCCGCCTTCTTCACCGCGGGGTCGTCCAGGACGAACTCCGTGAGCGCCGATCGAGCAGAGGCGTCCAGGCTGGCGAACAACGCTCGCGCCTCTTCGTCCGCCTGAGAATCGCTCTTTTGGAGCGATTCCGGAGCGTCCGCTTCGTCCGTCTCGTCCGGAGCCTCGTTCGGCGCCTCCGCCTCGGCGCCCGGCGGCTTCCAGGTGGGGTCGCCGCACTGCTCGCGAAGCTCGTCGGGCGCGCACGGCAGGAATGCGCGCACCATCGAGGCTGGCGTGAGCAGGGGCACCGAGTACGCCTTCGCGACGGCGGAGGCCAGGTGGTCGACGCGCGACAGCGGCGGGCCCCGGATGAAAACGCGGGGAGGCTCGAGACCGTTTTCGCGCACGAACGCGTCGCGGATCGCGCGCGCGCCGCCGACGGGCACGGGCGCGGGCTCCCAAAACGTCGCGGGGTCCGCCTCCCCGTCCGCCGCTTCCGTCATTTCGGGTTGTTCGGGTTCGGACGTTTCGGGTTCGGGTTCGCTCGCCTTCCGCCGCTCGGTCTCCTCCGCCGCGCGCGCCGCGATCAGGCGGAAGAACGGGTGCTCCACGGGCTCGCCCATCGACCCGAAGTGCGCGTCTTCGAAAGAAAACGCGCCGAACGCCTCGCCGAAGCGAGCTTCGTTCGTCTCCGCGGCGCCGGGGAAGTGCGACGCGAACGCGCGCGCCGAAGCCGCGAACGTCGCGTCCGCCTGCTTCGCGGGATCGGAGTCGCGCGAGGAAGAAGACTCCGTCGCGTCGCCTCCCCCGAGCGCGCCCGAGTCTCGCGTCGAGCCCAGACTGGTGGCGAACGTCGCCGTCAACCTTCCCGTAAACGCGCGCGAGGCGTTCGCGACGCGCGCGTCCGGCTCCTCGCCGTTCGTTTGCCTCGCGAGCGCTTCCTTCTCCGCCTCCTCGTCCTCCTCGAACCGCAACAGGAGGGACTCGCACCCGGCTTGTCCGTCCTCCAAGGTTCGCAATCCGGGGACGAATCGAGAGTGGTGCGCGCCCATGACTTCGTTGCCGATGTCGAACAGCGCGGCTCTCGACGCGGGGAACCGCCGGAGCGTCGCCTCGAACGCGTTCGCAATCCGAGACGCGATCTCGATCTGCGTCGCGCCGGCGTCCGCGTCGCACACGGCGAGCACGCGAGGCGGCTCCGGCGGCTCCGGCGGCGCGGTCGCCGAGAGGTTTTCCGCCGAAAGGCTTCGCCGGTCGGCTTCGCCCTCCTCCGCGTTTCGTTCCGCGTTTCCTTCGGGAACGGCCGCCGTCCCACCCCGGTCGCTTCGCATGACCACCCCGAGCAGAGCCCTGGCGGCGACCCGCACGACGCCCTCCGCCAGCTTACGGGCGTGGCAGAGCCGCAAGACGTTGTCGCCCGAACCGAACACAGGGACTTTCCCGCCTTCCCACGCCGCGCGCATGACGCCCAGGAACCCGTCCGCGAACTCGCCCTCGCCGTACAGAACGCCGTGGCGCACCACGAACACCTCCAGCGAGCCCGGGCGGTGCAGACGAAGCGCGACGCGCTCGGCGTCCGCGCAGACGCCGGCGGCGCCGGGCGGCGATCGCGCCGCCTCCGCCGTTTTAACTCCGCGAGAACGCGACGACGACGCCGACGAGGCGGACGCGCTCGTCGAGCGACCAACGACCGCGCGCGGCGGCGAGACCACGATGAGCGCGCGCTTGGTGCCGTCCGCCTGCGCAGCGGACGTCAGGGCCTGGGCCAGCGAGCGGATCTCGCCCGCGTCCCCGGGGAGGGTCGCGACGACCAGGTGGCACGCGCGCACGCACGCGCGCCTCGCGCGCTCGTGCTCGGGGTTATGCAGCTCGGTGGCCGCCACGAACGTCTCCGCCGCGAACGCGAGCTCCTCGCCGCCCGCGCGCGTGCCGTGCACCGCGCAACCGGCGTCGCGGAGCGCCGTGCCGAGCACGCGGCTCAGCCGCGTGTCCGCGCGGGGCAACCACGCGCGGACCCCCGAGAAATCCGCAACCCGCGCAGTCACCGCGAGGTCAGCATCCGACTCGGCCGCGTCGCCCGACGTCGAGGGCAGTCGCACGCCCGTGTCCTCGGCGGCGGCCGAGGAGGAGGGCGGTCGTTCGTCCGCATCCATCGCGATGCCGTGGAAGCCGTCACGACGGGCTCCGCGACCTCAACCTCTGCGCGACCGCGCGAACCAAATCGGGAGGAAAAAGGGCACCAACGTCTTTTCCGTGCAGTCGTCTAAAATCAGACGCAAGTGCGTTGACTTCGAACTCATGATGAAGGAAATAATCTCGCGCGGCGACGCGTTTACGCAACTCATGACACCGTGTTGTAGTACATGTTCCGGGTCACTTCTCGACTACAGCGTATGCTTGACCGCGACTCCAGGGTACCCCCTCCACACCTTCCCCACGTCCGGGTGCCACCCCATGGCCGCCGGCCTGAGGCTGGGGTGCGTGTAGATCTCCGCCGAAAAATCGGCGGGGGGCGCTTTGGCGGCTTCGCCCAGCGGCACGGACCACGAGTTCCCTGATCCAAACTCGGCTTTGATCGAGACCACGTACTTGTACAGGTAGTACGGGACGGTGACATAGAGCGCGATGCCTTCCAAGTACGCGCTCTTGCTGAACAGCACGCACGACGTGAAGCTCTGCGCCACCAGCAGGCTCCACGTCACCAGCTCGACGACGGTGAACCACATGGAGCCGTTGCTCTCCCATCCTCGCTCGTACACGTAGAGGACGTGGTAGCGCCACACCACGAAGTTGGCGACGAAGAAGAGCAAGCACGCGGGCGCCATCATGGGCGCGGTCAAGCAAAACGTCAGCCCGAGCATCGCCACCATCAAAAACACGCCCACCTCCCTGCCCATGCGCAAGCCGCGCGGCGAGTACTTCACCGTGCGGTCGCGCGGCGTCACCGCGCACCCGAACACGCACAGGTAGCGCCTCACGGCCCAGCAGATGATACCCGGGTGCGGTAAGATGAGCCGCTGGATGGGCAGGTACACCGAGCGGAAGAACACGAACACCAGGAAGAAGTTACTGGAGATGGGGAGGATGCGCCCGAGGTGTTTCTGGATGCTGTACGTGGTGTTGTCCTGGCCGAGCACGTCCTGCGCGAAACTCGTGAGCGCGCCGCCGGTGATGCCGCCGAGCAACACGTTGGCGAAGCCCCAGACGTAGTAGTAGCGCAGGAAGCGCCTGTCGGTGCTCGAGAGCGACGCGTGCACGTTTTGCGCCTGCACGCAGTACATCAGGAAGAAGGACACCACGAACACCTCCCACAGCGTGAGCAGGATGGGGGGCAGCAGACCGCTGATGAAGATCTTGAACCCCTCCGCGTCCTCGGAGCAGTACCAGTCCAGGCTGGAGGGACGCGCGTCCCCCACGCACGCGCTGGCGACGCCGACGGTGAAGATGCCGGAGGGGAACAGCAAGATGAACGCGATGAGCGGCGAGATGAGAAAAATGCGGTACGTGCTCTGATGGCGCCGGTACAGGAGCGTCTGCCAGTTGACGTTGTCCGGCCCGGGCGCGGGCTGCACGCGGAAGTTCCGACGGCTCCCGCTGTGCAGCAGGCACTGCGCCGCCTCCGCCGCCGCTTTTTGCGTGGCAAACACGGCAAAGCACGACGGCCCCGGCTCGCCGGCGAGCACGGCTTCGCGCGCCAGCACGACGGCGCGTTCGCACTGTTCAAGGTCCGCGCGCGCGGCGTCCACGGAGGTCATCACGCGCCAGTCGCGTTTCGTGTACGTGGTCTGGTACGAGCGGCGTTGCTTTTCGACGCGTTTGTTCAGGACGTTCAGGAGCTCGTCCCGCTGGTCCAACAGCCGATCCACCGGCCGGTGGTCGAACACGGGGATGATCCCGCGGAACTCGTCGGGGAACAGGTTCGCGAACATCGCCTCGACGGCTTCCGTGGGGAACCGCTCCGTGCCGTCGCCCCGACGCACCGGCACGAGGTCGGTCATCAGCACGGTGTAGTTCGCCGCCCACACGGAAACCAGCTTCTGCGAATCCGGATCGTACGTGTTCACCGTGCGCCGCGCGTTCACGTCGGGCACGGGCGTCTCCACCATGCGCGCCGCGCGCGCCGCGCCCTTGGCGGCGCTCGCCGACGCGCCGTCCGGAGATGACGCGCCGCCGCGCTCCATCGCATCCATCGCGTCCGGTTTCGCGTGGACGAAGGGTTTCGCGCGAAACCCTTCGTCGGTCGTCGCGTCGTCGTCTTCGTAGCTCGTCGCGGCGGACCCGACCGCGCGAAACACGCGCGCCGGCATCTTCCCTCTGGGCAAAAACGTGTCGGCGGACGCTCCGGGCGCGACCCCGCCGTGCCTCGAGCCCTCGTAGTCTTCCGTTTTGGGGTCCACGTAGTACGCCTCGAAGCGCTCCGGGTTGTGGTCCGGGTCGTCGTCGCTGTCCTCGTCGATGTTCAGGCCGGCCCACCAGTCGTGGTCGATGGCAAGGTCCGGGGCGTCCTCGTCCTCGCTCCCGACCCACCCGTCGAAGTAGTCCGCGCGATCCGCCGAGGCGGAGCGGGAAGAGACGCCCGAGCTCGTCTTGAACCCGCGGCGACACGTCACGTCGCCGCCGCCGCCGAAATCGCCGTCGCCGTCGCTCGGCGAACCGCTCCTCGTGTCCATCGCGGACAGGTCGCGGAACGAGCCGTTGCGCGAGTGCGAGGGCGAGTTGGAGTTGGAGGCGGAACCGCTCCCCACGCCGCCGCTCTCCGCGCTGCGCTGCCGCCGGTGGCGAGCGCGGTGGGCGTCGGCGACGTGTTCTAACACGCGCTTCACGTCTGACGCCAGCAGCGGCGAAACCGACCCGGCGCCGATGTGGTCCACGGCGGGGCCGGGCATGCGAGACTGCCGGTCCAGCTTGGAGACGCGCGGCGCCCCAGCCGCCGCCCCCGCCGCCGCCGCGTTCGCGCCCGCGAAAAACGGAGACGGTTCGCGCCTGCGTTCCAAAGGCACGATCCCCCTCGAACGACCGCCCTCGCGGTCGTTCGCGCCGGTCGGGGCGGGGAGATTCACGAACGGTCCATCTGCGCCGTCGCCGACCGCCTGCGGCGCCTGTTCCGCCGCCGCCGCCGCGGTCGCCGCCGCCGCGTCGTACGGCGCCGGGCCCGCGCTTCCCCTCCGATCGTGCCCGCTCGGCGCGCCGCCGGGGGCTCCGGCGCGCGCGGCTCCGGCGTGCGTCGAGTCCCCTCTCGCGTGCTTGTGTTTCCCCGGGGTCTTGCCGATGCCGGACAAGATCGAATCCAAGCGCGCGCCGACGCCGACGGGTTTTTGGAGGGTCCCCTCGGCGGTCGGTCTGTGGGTCTTCTCCTCCTCCGCCGCCTCGCGCCGGCGCCCCACCCGCTCCGCCTCACGCGCCTCCGCCTCCTTCAGGCGCCGCGTGCGCGCGCCGCCGAGGTCGAACGCCTCGTCCAGGCCGACGCCGCCGAACCCGAGCGTCGCGAGGTACTCCTTCGTGGGAAGCGACGAGGTGCGGCGGTGCTTGCCCTTCCTCTTCTTGTCGCCTTCCGCCGCGCCCGCCTCCGCCTCGGCGAGCGCGTCCCCGGAGCCCCCGCGCCGGCGCTCCGGCGCCTCCGGCGGCGGGATGACGTGCCTGGAGGTGTCCAGCTGGAAAGCGGGGACGCCCGTCAGGACCGAGCCGTCCACGCGCCGGGGCTGGCCCGGAACGCCGCGGTGCCGCGGCGGCGACGCGTACGGGGGCACGTTCGCCGAAAACGAAGGCGTCGACCGCGGAGCCGAAGGCGAGGCGTGAGGGTCCGGGGGGGCGGCGCCGGCGCGGTTCCGACGCGTTCGCTCGAGATACCCGGCGTCCGCGGTGTGCCGCCTCGCGGCGGCGGCTGCCGCCGCCGCCGCGCCCTCGCCGCCGTCGGGCCCGAAGTACACCGTGGGCGTGCCGTCGCGCCCCGCGTACACGGCGGGCGGCCTCGCCGCGGACTCCGGCGACGGCGGCGCGACCGCGCGCGTCACGCGCACGCCGCTTCCGGGCGCGCCGCTTCCGGGCGCGCCACCTCGGACGTCGCCGCCGTTCGACGCCTTTTCGTCAAAGGACTCGGTCACCGGCCCCGGGGCTAGCGGATCCGTCCGCGTTTCCGCCGCGGGGACCCTTGTTTTCCTCGAGGCGAGGCCGATGCGCATCCCGGCGGGCGGCGACACGAGGTCGGGGGGGGGCGGGCGGCTCGGCGGCGGCGCGGTTCGCACGGGCGCAGCCGCGGCGGCGGAGACGGCGTCGGTCCCGCCGCCGGGAGCGGCGGCGGTCTCCCCGGCGGGTTTCGCGGTCTCGTCGCGCCTGGCAATTACCTTGGCCTTGGCCGCCTGCAGGCCTATGCGCATGCCCTTCGGCACCTTTAGCTTCTTCTTCTTCGGCGGCGAAGGGGACGTCGTCGGCTCGGGCGTCTCGGCTTCCGTCGCCGAGGGCGCCGTCGCGGCGCCGGCGCGCGCTTCGTTTTCGCGCGCCTCTTTCCCAGCCGACGCGCCGGAGGACACTCTGGGAAGCGCGGAGGACTCCAGGCTCGCTCGCGCGCGCGCGGAGGAGCCCCGCGCGACCACGCCAGGGGTGGCGTAGGCATCGTTCGCCGCGCCCGCCATGCTCGCGGTTTCGCCTCTCTCGCCGAGAAACGCCGCCGACGCGGGACCAGGCTCGCCGCTGCCCGCCGAGAGCTCGCCTCGCGCGGCGGCTTTGGCTTTCGCGGCTTGCTGCTTCTTGAGGCCCTTGATGTTGTTCCGCAGCTCCTTCAGCCCCCCGCGGCTGCGTCGCGCGACCCCGCCGGCGACGGCGTCAAAGGCTGCGGACGCCGACGTCGCGCTGGCGGCGGCGCGAGACGGCGGCTTCTCGCCCTGCGACAGCCGCGGCGACGACGACGCCTCCGCGCTCTCCTCCGCGCTCTCCGGAACGGCGGAGATCCTCTGTTCCTTGGTTTGCGAAAGCAGAGAACCCCCGGAAGGGACCGAGTTCTTGCCGCCCATCCCGGCGAGCGACGACCCGGAAGGCAACTCGATCGAGGGCCCCGTGCGTTTCGGCCCCAGACCGCGCTTGATCCGCGAGATAACCTTGTTCTCCGACCGGTCGCCGTCGCCGCTCTGCTGCAGGACGGGCGTCGCCAAAAACGCCATCGCCTCGATGGACATGTTCACCATACTCTTTTCCGTTCCCGCGAGTCTCGGCTCGCGGTGTCTCAGCGCGTCGCCCTCCTGGCTTCCTCGCCGGAACGGTTTCGAGTGGACTCGTTTCCCCGCGCTCACCGTGATGTCCGCCATGTCATCCGAAAACGTCACGGGCTCGCGCGCGCCCGCGTAGCTCAGGGACGCGCGCGCCGTCGGCGAACGCGTCGGGCCTCGTCTCTCGTTTCGGTCCAGACGGTCCGCCGCGACGTCGATCGTCACGGAGTCCCCCCCGGGGGCGGTTTCCTTCGCGTCGTCCGTCTCGGTCGGGACGTCGACGCCTCGCGGCGTGCTCGCGTTCGCAGGCGCGAACCGCGAAAGGCCCGCGGGACCGACCGACGTCTCGCGGGTTTCGGAACCGCCGACGTCAAACTCGAAATCGTCTTCGCGGCGGTCGAGCGCGCCTTCTTCTCGTCGCTCGCGCTCTTCGCCGCCGCCTCGCGCGTCCGCCCCGCGCCTCGAGATACCGAAACCGCTCTTCATGTCCAGCTTCTCGTGAAACCTCTTCTTCTCACGCGCGATGGACGCGGGTGAGATGTCTCTCGCAGGCCCGTCGTCGGCGTCGGCGCCCCGGGACGCGTCGTCCTCGTCCTCGTCCTCGTCCTCGTGGGCGCCGCCTTCGCCGGCGCGGCGCATGTCGCGGCTCGCCACCTGCTCGCGCATCGCGTGCACGTCCATCTCCGCCTCCACCTCGCGGCCCTGCACGAGCATCTGCTGCAGGATAGTGGTGGGCATGTGCACGGCGCGCCATAGGTTGGTGTCCCCGGCGGTGGTCAAGTACAG
>MDSV01029961.1_pt1 | contig 11322 bp, 11 predicted proteins | sample 810851 | NCBI WGS metagenome assembly MDSV01 (sample SAMN05326640, study PRJNA326480) | marine metagenome | isolation source: seawater | place: Atlantic Ocean: North East | collected 2012 | reverse complement strand
GGTATTTTATCATTCTCTTTAAGGCCTAAACTTGTAGCATTTATTATCATGTCGAAGTTTTTAATATCTCCCCATTTTATTAAATCCAAATAAGGATATATTTTTTTTAAACTTTCAGCTTTTTGCTTAGTTCTGTTACTTAGCATAATTTTAGAGGCTTCCATTTGTTCCAAAGCAAAAATAATAGAAGAAGTTACTCCTCCAGCTCCCAAAATAAAAATTTTTTTTCCTTTAACGTTATATTTAATATGTTGTAATGCGTATTTAAATCCTACTACATCCGTATTATCTCCTACTATTTTATTTTCTTTTTTATAAATCGTATTTACAGACTGAGTTTTTTTTGCCAAATATTCTAACTCATCCAAAAAAGGTATAACCGATTTTTTAAATGGAACAGTAATATTAATTCCTTCTATTTTGCCATTTTTAATTTCTGAAATTATTCCTTGAATATTGGATTCTTCTATCTGTTTTTTTTCATAGACAGCATCAATATTATTTTCTTTTAACCAATAGTTATGAAGTTTAGGTGAAAGAGAATGTTCAACAGGATTTCCTATAACTAAATATTTTTTCATTTTTTTACTTTTTTGCTCAATCTATCAATAACAAATAATACAAAAGCTGTTAATAAGGCAAATACCTCCAATGCATGTCCGGAATTACCAAGTGTTTTTTGTACTAAGTAAAAAATAATACAAACTAAAAACCAAATTAATACTAACATTTTAAATTATTTAGATACTCTTTAATTTTCATAACTGGCAAACCCATAATTGTGTTTTCATCTCCTTCTATGCTAGAAAATAAAGCTCTGCCCTCACCTTCAATCTGATATACATTATAAGCATATAAAGCATCATCGCTTATTTTTGATAAATACTCTTTAAGCTGATCATCTGACATTTTTTTCATAGTTAGTGTAGCTTTATCAGTATAATTCCAAATCATGGAGCCATTTTTTGCAAGCGTCACTGAACTTATCAAACTATGTTTTTTTCCATTTAATTTTTTTAAAATTTGTAGCGCTTCATTTCTATTTTGTGGTTTAGAAATTATTTTATTATCTAAATCTATTACGCTATCTGCTCCTAATACAACAAAATCTTGATTTTGACGGCTAACTTTAATTGCTTTTATCTCGGCTAGATTTTTACTTATTATTTCGGGGGATGCTCCATCTTTTATTAGACTGTCTTTAATCGGCTCCTCATCAAAGTTTGACTTGATTACTTTGCATTTAATATTATTTTTTTCTAACATTTCTTTTCTTACTTTGCTTTGAGAAGCTAGAATTATGTTAATTTCTGTTTGAAAAAATTTCATACATTTTTATTACTGACGCAGCCGTTTCTTCAACTGACTTTCTGGTTACATCAATCATAGGCCATTGATATTTTTTAAATGTTTTTTTGGATTCTTCTGTTTCCTTCTTAATAGTTTCCAAATTAATATATTGAATGTGATCTTGTTCTTTAATCGTTGTAAGCCTATTTTTTCTAACGTCGTGTAATCTTGTTGGTTCGGCTATTAAACCTACTATACAACATGTTTTTGGATTTTCTTTAAGTTTTAGAGGGATTGAATTTTCATTCACTAGTGGAATGTTTGAAGTTTTATAACCTCTGTTAGCTAAATAAATTGATGTGGGTGTTTTACTTGTTCTGCTTACTCCCAATAAAACAATATCAGATTTATCTACATCTATTATTGAATTCCCATCATCATGGTTCATCGTAAATTGTATTGCCTCAATCCTTTTATAATATTCTTCGGTTAAAGCATGTTGTCCACTTGGAATATTGGTGGCTTTTTGATTAAGGAGTTTAGAAAAATTAAGTATAAGATCGCCCAGCACCCCAAAGCAAGGAATTTTTTTCTTGTTTGCTTCTTGAGATAAATATTTTGCAAGTTTATTGTCTACTATTGTATATAATATTATCGAATCTTCTTTCTTTTTAGCCTCTTTAAGTATTTTTAATATCTGGTTTTCCGTTCTGGTAAAAGAGTAGTGGAATAAATTATGTTTAAAGTTTTTAAACTGTGCTTTTAAAGCCATAAATATCCTGTCTAATGTTTCTCCCGTAGAGTCTGAAATAAGATAAATATTATGTGTATTATTCATGTATAAATGTAATATTATTAGACAAAATTTGCCTTTTTTTTAAATAATATAAAACTATTAGTTTTTACAATTGTTTATTAACACATTTAAACAAGTAAAAAAAAACATATTAATATTTAAAAAAATTGTTAATTTTAAATAAAAATTAGGTAAATCAATTGTTTTAGAACAATATTATTGTTAATAAAAATGTGGAAAAAACTGTATGAATTTTAATTAAACTAATTCACAGGATAATAATATAAAGAAATAAGATTAATTATATTTTAATTATGGGTATTCTTAAAGATTGCATAAATAAAAAAAAAACAAGCTCAATTCCTATATGGTTTATGAGGCAAGCAGGAAGATACCTGCCTGAGTTTAGAGATATAAGATCTAAAAATACAAATTTTATTGAACTTTGTTTAAATGCTAAACTTTCTAAAGAAATAACTTTACAACCATTAAAAAGGTTTTCATTTGATGCTGCAATCATATTTTCTGATATTCTTCTTATACCTTACGCCTTAGGCCAAAACTTAGAATTTAAGAAAAACTTTGGCCCGGTACTTGGAGATTTAAATATAGAAAGAATTTTAAATTTATCTGATAATGAAATTTATCAAAAACTAAATCCGGTTTATGAACTTATTAAAAATACATCCGAAGATAAAACTTTAACAAATAAAGATTTAATAGGATTTGTGGGTGCCACATGGACGCTATTAGTTTATATGTTAAATAAAAAATCTCCAAAAAAAACACTAGATCCAAATATTTATAAAAACCCCGAACAAGATAAAATTTTAAAAAAAATAATTTATACTCAAAAACTGCATATTAAAAAACAAGTAGAAAATGGAGCTTCAATAATACAAATTTTTGATAGTTGGGCGGGCCTTTTGGAGATGGACAAATTTGATAAGTACATTTATCAACCAACAAAAGAATTAGTAGACTTTGTTAAAAGTTTAGGAGTTGAAGTAATTTGTTTTCCTAGAGGAATTAAATCTTACAAAAAATATTGTGATATTGTAAAACCAAGTGCAATCAGCATTGATTATGAAATAGATCCGAATAAAATTGCGGAAGATATTGATATTCCAATACAAGGAGGGTTAGATCCAAAATGTTTGTTATTAGATAAAAAAGATATGTTAAAAAATGCTCAAAAATATTTAGAAATATTTAAAAATCATAATTATATTTTTAATTTAGGGCACGGTGTAATTCCTGAAACTAATCCCGAAAATGTAAAAATTTTAGTTGATTTTGTGAAAGACTTTAGATGAACAAAGACCACCCAAAAGTAAATTTTGGAAAGACAGGAGTATTATTAATAAATTTAGGAACACCCGATTCTACAAATTGGTGGGATATAAGAAAATATTTAAAAGAATTCTTATCAGACAGAAGAGTAATCGAAGTAAACCCTTTTATTTGGAAAATAATATTAAATTTATTTATATTAACTTTTAGACCATCCAAAACAGCAAAAGCTTATAAAGAAATATGGATGAAGGATGTAAATAAATCACCATTAAGATTTTATACAGAAATGCAGACAAAAAAACTTAGCAAAAAAATTGAAAATGAGAATTTAATAGTTGATTTTGCCATGAGATATGGAAACCCGAGTATTAAAAGTAAAATTGAAAGTATGAAGAAAGAAGGTTGTGAAAAATTAATCATTTTTCCTTTATACCCGCAATATGCTTCACCAACTACCGCTACAGTGTGTGATGAAGTTTTTAGAGTACTAATGAAAATGAGATGGCAGCCAGCGATACAAATAGTTCCTCATTATGAGTCTGAACCATTATATATCGACGCTTTAGTTAATAGTATAAATAAAAAGTTAAGCGCCATAGAATGGAAGCCAGATTTAATCATTGCATCTTATCACGGCATTCCAAAGAAATATTTTGAAAAAGGTGACCCATACCATTGTTACTGTCAAAAAACTACCAGGTTAATCTCAGAGAAATTTGATAAAGTAAAAATAATAACAACATTTCAATCACGATTTGGACCTGAAGAATGGCTTCAACCATATACAGATAAAACCTTGGAAAAATTGCCCAAGGAAGGAGTAAAAAAAGTTTTAGTAGTATCCCCAGGTTTTGCATCAGATTGTGTTGAAACACTCGAAGAAATTTTAATTCAAGGAAAAGAGAGTTTCGAAAAGGCCGGGGGAGAAAAATTTGATTTTATCCCCTGTTTAAATGACAATGATGATCATATTATTTTATTAGAACATATTGTTAAAAGAAATTTAAATTAATGAACTTTTATTTAATTTTAAAATCTCTTCATCTGATCGCAGTGATTTCTTGGATGGTGGGCCTTTTATATTTGCCAAGAATATTTGTTTATCATGTTGAAAATTTCGAAAAGAAAGAAACTACTGATATTTTTGAAATTATGGAAAAGCGTCTTTATATTTACATTATGAGGCCGGCAATGCTCTTTTCTTGGATATTTGGAATTGCTTTAATTCATCTAAATGGTTTTGATGTTTTAGCAAACCTATGGATGCAGTTAAAACTTCTTTTAGTAATCCTGCTATCAATTTATCACGAATATTTAGGAAAATGTCTTAACCACCTTAAAAATCGAACAAATACAAAAACCTCTAAATATTATAGGTATTTAAATGAGGTCCCAACTGTATTGCTTATATTGATTGTTTTTATTGTAATTATTAAACCTTTATAGGCTTGTAATTTTAAAATATGATATTATATTAAAACTATCTTAAGAAATAATCCCCATGAACATACAAGAATTAAAAGGAAAAACATCAGAGCAATTGATTGGTGATGCTGAAAAATTAGGCATTGAAAATGCAAGCACGTTAAGAAGGCAAGAAATATTATTCGCTATATTAAAAAAACACGCAGAAAAAGGTGAAGAAATTACAGGCGCAGGTGTGCTACAGCTGCTCCAAGATGGATTTGGTTTTTTAAGAGCAATGGAATCGAATTATCTACCAGGACCAGATGATATTTATGTTAGTCCAAGCCAAATAAGAAGATTTGGTTTAAGAACTGGTGACACAGTAGAGGGCCCAGTTAGAGCCCCGAAAGATGGTGAGAGATATTTTGCACTTCTACAAGTAAGCAAGATTAATTTTGAAGAACCGGAAAAGGCTAGACACAAAATTGCTTTTGATAACCTTACCCCATTATATCCGAATAGCCAGCTGATTATGGAGTCAGAAAAAAATAAAGTTGAAAAAAATCCAGACCTCACACCTAGATTAATTGACTTAGTTAGTCCAATAGGCAAAGGTCAAAGATCTTTAATTATATCACCACCTAAAGCAGGAAAAACCATGATTTTACAAAGTATCGCAAATGCTATAACAGCCAATCATCCTGAGTGTTACTTAATGGTTTTATTAATTGATGAAAGGCCAGAGGAAGTTACGGATATGCAAAGAACCGTTAAAGGTGAAGTAATTAGCTCAACCTTTGATGAACCTGCTCAAAGACACGTGGCTGTGGCTGAGATGGTTATTGAAAAAGCAAAAAGACTTACGGAGCATAAGAAGGATGTTGTAATACTACTAGACTCTATAACTAGACTTGGAAGAGCATATAATGCTGTAGTGCCAAGTTCAGGCAAAGTACTAACGGGTGGAGTTGATGCAAATGCCCTTCAGAGACCTAAGAGATTTTTTGGTGCCGCAAGAAATATTGAAGAAGGCGGATCTTTAACTATTATAGCAACAGCGTTAATTGATACAGGTAGTAGAATGGATGAAGTTATATTTGAGGAATTCAAAGGCACTGGTAATAGTGAAACAATTTTAGATAGAAAAATATCTGAGAAAAGAATTTACCCTGCAATTGATATAACAAAATCTGGAACAAGAAGAGAAGAACTTTTATTTGATAAGAATGATTTACAAAAAATGAATGTTCTTAGAAGAATAATCGCCCCTATGGGATCGATGGATGCAATTGAGTTTATAAATTCCAAACTTAAAAATACAAAGAGTAATGCTGAGTTTTTTAACTCTATGAATAAACCAGGTTAATTCTAAAAACTGGTAGTTACAAATATTCAATCTTCTTCATATCTTTTCCAAATTTAAACTCAATTTTTTCTATTGTTTTTTTGTCCAAAAAATCTTTCCAATTACTTTTAAACCCTAAATTAAAAAAAGGAACCTTTTTACCTTTTTCTTCAGAAAACATTGCTTCCAAAAATCCTTTTTCACTTTCCTTTTTTTTTAGAAAATTGAAATTTGTTGTTTCAATTGCTTTTTTAAATTTTTGATAATCTATACCTTGATTATTGTTTAAAAGATTGTTTATGAATTTAATTAAATTGGAAAAAACTTTCTCATTATTATTTTGTAAGTCTTCATATTTAATTAACATTGTTTTAAAGCTTTTAATATTTGTCCATGATTTGAAATGGTTTGACCATGAACTTAAAAATGTGTATGTAGAAAAATTATTATCTTTAGATTTTATTCCTCTATTTTCATCAAACAACATTTCAAGAGCATCCTCTTTTTTTAATGAAAAATGATTCATTAAAGAGGAAATTATATTCCTTGGATCTCGAACAATATATATGCTGCCAATAGTTACTTCTGAAGAGGTAAATGGGTTATTATTAAAAGACCCATAAGCTGAATGAGTCTTAAGAAATTTGATCTTTTTGGATTTAACCATCTCTCTTTGTAATGATAACCATTTTTCAGAGGCCTCTTGTTTGGTTTTAATAAAACCATTAAAAAATTGTTTATCAGGAAATTGCTCAATAAATTTTAACAATTTGAAATCAAATTCCCCATTTTTAGTGAAATAATAAGCACTTAAAAATGAACGAACATAAGTATTACCACTTTTTGGATATGAGGCTAACCAAATTATCATAATTATAGATAATTAAGCTCTTTCATTTCCGTTTCAAATTGTTTTTCAATTTCATTAACAATATTTTTATCCACTAATTTCTCCCATTTATTTTTTGGTCCTAAATTAAAAAACCTCTTTTTTCTACCTCCAAGCTTATCTCTTACACTTTCATAAAATCCTTCACTTATTTCTTTATCTTTAAGCACATCAAATGATGTTGTTTTAATAGCATTAATAATTTTTTCTTCATCAAAATTGGTTTTTATAAGTTTTTCAAGATAATCTACAATTCTACTAAATTCTAATTTTGGATTTGCCAACAGATCTTCATATTTTATTAACAGTAAATTTTTCTTTATATTTTTCCATGAATTATAATTTGTCTTCCAAGAACTTATGAGAGTTGGAAATCTAGTTACTTGAATTTCATTATTTTCTTTTTTAAAACCAAGCCAATTTTTTTCTTCAAATAAAAAACTTTTAGCTTCAGGTTGATTGCTTAACGAATAATGATTAATTAGAGAAGTTATAACATTTCTTGGATCCCTTACTATATAAATTACACCCAAAGTATTTTCGAAATTAGTAAATGCATCATTTTCTATTTTGCAGTTTACATGATGTGTTTTTAGAAATTTGATTTTATTATCTAAATTTAATTTAGTCTGTGAAATATTCCAATTTGTTTTGATAGCATCTATGTTTGAAAAGTCTTGTAAGAGACCTTCAAATTGTTTTCTAATTGGATATTGGGGTATATTCTCTAAATTTTTGAAATTAAAATTACCATCTTCAGTGTGCAAAATAGCTGATATAAAAGACCTAATCCAAGTATTTCCACTTTTGGGATATGAGGCTATCCAAATAATCATAAAAAAATTATATAATATTTTATAATTTAATAATAATTAAGTTTTCCAATACGGTAGAATAAAAGTTATAATCAAAGAATGACTATTTACGCCTTATCAACTGGACCCGGGATTTCGGGTGTTGCAATAGTGAGAATTTCTGGACCCGAAAGTTCCTTAGTAATAAAATCTCTCACAGGAAAAGAAATTCCCAAGCCTAGAATGGCCACCTTGAGAAAAATAAACAATATCAACACTTCTGAGCTTATTGATGAAGGGATAATTATCTGGTTTCCCGGCCCTCAAAGCTACACAGGTGAAGATATGGCAGAAATTCATATTCATGGAGGCAAAGCTGTAATTCAAGCTCTTCATAGCTCGATTTCAAATATAAAAAATTGCCGACTAGCTGAACCTGGTGAATTTACAAAGCTCGCATTCCAAAATGGAAAAATAAACTTGTTAAAAGCTGAGAGTATAGCAGATTTGATTTCCGCTGAGACAGAAATTCAAAGATTACAAGCAGTAAAAATTATGGAAGGTAAATCATCTGACAAGTTCAATGATTTAAGAGATAAATTATTAAAAACTTTATCATTTATTGAAGCAAAAATAGATTTCCCAGATGAAGATTTGCCAAATGATATTTTTAATCAAATCAAAACTAATTCTATTGAAGTTTTAAATGATATTGAAAAAATTTTAAATGATCAAAAAGTTGGTGAAATAATACGTGAAGGATTTAAAATTGCTATTGTTGGTCCAACTAATGCAGGTAAATCAAGTCTATTAAATAATTTGTCAAATAGAGAAGCGGCTATTGTTTCCGAAACTGATGGAACAACAAGAGATGTAATAGAAACACATTTAAACCTTGATGGCTATCCAGTAATTTTATCTGATACTGCTGGAATAAGAGAATCGAAAGATGAAATTGAAAAAAAAGGTATTAAGTTATCACTAAATACAGCTGAAAATGCTGATCTTAAATTAGTTGTTGTAGACGCAAAAAGTGTTGATTTAAGCGGTGTTTTGAATGATTTTTTAAAAGAAGACTCAATTCTAGTTATAAATAAATCTGATTTAGTTAAAAATAAATTAAATAAATCAGCTATTAAGCATGATCATGTTTTAATTTCATTAAAGGACAATACTAATGTTGATAAATTAATTTATAAAATAAAAGATAAAATAAAAAATAATTTTATTTCAGATAAAGATATTTTAATTACAAGAGAAAGGCATCGACATCATTTGGAACAGTGCGTAAGTCATTTGAAAAATTTTAATAATAAGTATGAACTAAACGATTTTGATAAAGCCGCTGAGGATTTACGTTTAGCTACTCGTCATCTAGGGATGATAGTTGGAAAAGTTGATGTAGAGGAGTTATTAGGTAGTATTTTCAACGATTTTTGTATTGGAAAATAATACCTATTTTCCTAGTTTTTTCGACCCTTTTTAGCAATTTTCGTTGATAAATGTGGCTTATTTAATTAAATAACTGAAATCTTGTAAATATTTAAATCAGTTATAAATTTAAGATATGATAAATGAATTAAAATTTGATGTTGTAGTTATAGGTGGTGGACATGCAGGTTGTGAAGCTGCAGCAGCATCTGCTAGACTTGGTGTCAATACAGCATTGATCACACATAAGTTCGAAACAATTGGAGAAATGTCATGTAACCCAGCAATAGGTGGTCTTGGCAAAGGGCATCTAGTAAGAGAAATAGATGCACTAGATGGAGTAATGGGTGACATTGCAGATAAGTCCGGTATTCAATTTAGGTTACTAAATAGAAGTAGAGGTCCCGCAGTCAGGGGACCAAGAACTCAAAGTGATAGATCATTATATAAAAAATATATGCAAGAAAAGCTTGTAAACTACTGTAATTTAAGCATAATTTCAGATCCTGTAATATCTTTTATATTTGAAAAAAACCTTATAAATGGTGTAATAACTCAACAAGGAAAAAAAATTAGAACTACCAAGCTTATATTAACAACCGGCACTTTTTTGAATGGTGTTATACACATTGGTGATACCCAAACCCCAGCTGGAAGGTATAATGAGAAACCAACAACTGGCTTAAGTGAGCAATTAAAAAAATTAAAATTTAAGATAGGTCGTCTTAAAACTGGAACTCCTCCTAGACTGGATTCAAGAACTATAAATTATACAAATCTAGAGGAACAGTTCGCAGATAGAGATCCTTATTTTTTTTCTTTTTTAACATCAAAAAATTTCAACAAACAAGTATCATGTAGAGTTACATATACAAACGAAGCGGTTCATAAGATCATATCAAAAAATCTGAATAAGAGTGCTATGTACTCAGGAAACATAAAAAGCGTGGGACCCAGATATTGTCCATCTATTGAGGATAAAATTGTTAAATTTTCAGATAAACAAAGACATCAGATATTCCTTGAGCCCGAAGGACTCAAAGATTACACTATTTATCCTAATGGAATATCAACTTCACTACCAAATGAAATACAGCAAGAAATATGTAGTAAAATCAATGGTTTAGAGAATGTAAGAATAATAAGGCCTGGATATGCTATAGAATATGACTTTGTAGATCCTAGAGAACTATTTTTAACTCTAGAAACTAAAAAAATAAAGAACTTATATATGGCAGGACAGATTAATGGTACCACCGGTTATGAAGAGGCAGCTGCACAAGGTCTTATTGCTGGCATAAATGCAGCTTTATCAGTTAAGCGTTCAGAGCCATTCATATTGAATCGATCCGAGGCGTACATAGGAGTTATGATAGATGATTTAGTTACAAAAGGAGTAGCCGAGCCTTATAGAATGTTTACTTCAAGAGCTGAATTCCGATTAAGCCTAAGAGCAGACAACGCAGATCTTAGGTTAACTGAGAAAGGTATTGAAATTGGACTTATAAGTGAAGGAAGATCTCTATTATTCAAGGAAAAGTTATATAAACTTAAAAAGGCTGAAAAATACATGAATGAAATTGAAATAAGTCCATCAAAAGCTTCTAAATTTAGTATAAATATTGCAAAGGATGGCGTTCTCAGAAGTGCCAATCAAATATTAAGCCAAAAAGGTGTTAATATGGATAAAATAAGAGAAATTTGGCCTAAAATACCTGTATTTTCCAAAGAAATCGATGATCAAATTGAAATAAATGCCCATTATAAAGGATATTTATCTAAGCAAAAAGCCGATATATTGGCATTTAAAAGGGATGAAAACTTAATAATACCGGATAATATTAATTATGATGATTTATCAGGCTTATCTAATGAAGTTAAAACAAAATTTATAGAAATTAAGCCAAAAACGCTAGGTCAAGCCTTAAGAATTGATGGAATTACCCCCGCAGCAGTATATATTTTGTTGTCTCATGTGAAAAGAAGGTCTATTAAGCATATAGCTTGATTGATTCGAATATTTTAAATTATTCCTGTTTAGAACCTCTAAATGTTTCACGTGAAACATTTCCTG
>MDSV01189215.1_pt1 | contig 11323 bp, 11 predicted proteins | sample 810851 | NCBI WGS metagenome assembly MDSV01 (sample SAMN05326640, study PRJNA326480) | marine metagenome | isolation source: seawater | place: Atlantic Ocean: North East | collected 2012 | reverse complement strand
TCTGCCAGAAACAAATGAAAATGGAATAATTGATGATTTCAAAATAAATTTTATTAAAAATTTTATTAAACTAAATAATGATCAAAAATTATCTGATCAAATAGTTTCAGATTTAATCAAAAGTAACTTGAGAAAGGTTATGAAGAATTTTTTTAATAAAAAGCCAGAAATACAGGTTCACTTAATTAGATCTTAATGTCAATTTTTACAAATGTTTTAATATTTATCCTAATTTGGTGGATTTTATTCTTTATTATCTTGCCTATAAATATTAAAGTTTCAAATATAACTGAAATAGGTCATGCAAAGAGTGCGCCTCATAAACCTTTATTATTAATTAAATTTATTATTACATCATTATTATCATGTATAATTTTATTTTTTTTGATTTTATTTGGATTTGATTTATCAAGTATATTTAATAAATGAAATACTCAAATTTTTTTATACCAACACTTAAAGATGTTCCTTCAGATGCAGAAATAGTATCTCATAAATTAATGATTAGATCTGGCATGATAAAGCAGTCTAGTGCCGGTATTTATTCTTGGCTTCCACTGGGATTATTAGTTTTAAAAAAAATTGAAAATATTGTTCGAGAAGAACAGAATAGAGCTGGAGCAATTGAATTACTTATGCCTACAATTCAATCTTCAGACCTATGGATCAAATCAGGAAGATACGATGATTATGGAAAGGAAATGTTACGTATAACAGATAGAGGCGGTAGAGAAATGCTTTATGGGCCGACTAATGAAGAGCTTATAACTGATATTTTTCAATCTCATATAAATTCATATAAAGATCTTCCAAAAAATTTATATCATATACAATGGAAATTTCGAGATGAAGTTAGACCTAGGTTTGGAGTAATGAGAGGAAGGGAATTCTTAATGAAAGATAATTATTCTTTTGATCTTAATGAAGAAGAATCTAAAAAATCATATGATATTATGTTTAAAGCATATATTAAAACTTTTATTAGAATGGGCCTCACCCCAATCTCTTTAAGAGCTGAGACAGGGCCGATAGGCGGCAATTTAAGTCACGAGTTTCAAATACTAGCAAAAACTGGTGAGAGTACTTTATACTATGATAGAAAATTAGAATCCTTAAATCCTGAAAAAATTAATCCAAATGAACTACAGAATATTTACGCAGCTGTAGATGATCAGCATGATGAAAAAAACTGCCCCATACCGAAAGAGAATTTAAAAATTTCAAAAGGTATCGAGGTGGGTCATATATTTTATTTTGGAACTAAATATTCTGAAAAATTGAACGCTTTTATTCAGGATCGTAATGGTAAAAATATCCCAGTTCACATGGGATCTTATGGAATAGGTGTATCTAGACTTGTTGGGGCTATTATTGAAGCATACCACGATGAGAAAGGTATACAATGGCCAATTTCCGTTGCTCCATTTAAAGTTAGCATCATTAATTTGATGCCTGATGATCAAGATTGTGCCACAAAAGCAATTCAATACTATGAATATTTTAATAAAAAAAATATTGAGGTAATCTTGGATGACCGTGTTTGTAGTATTGGCAAGAAATTATCAGATAATGAATTAATAGGCATACCTTTTCAAATCATTATAGGCAAAAGAGATTTAAAAAATGGATTTGTTGAATTCAAGAATCGTCAAAATAATAATATTAAAAAAATAGAAGTTGATAGATTATTAAATTATATTGATAAAAAATTAGTATCATAAATGTTTTCAAAATCAGAAAGATTACTGATCATTAGATTTTTATTTTCTAAAAAATCTGATGGCTATATTTCTATTTTTTCTTGGTTTTCTGTTATTGGAATTAGTTTAGGAGTTGCAGCTATAATTATAGTAATGTCAGTAATGAATGGTTTCAGAATTGATCTTACAAATAGGATAATTGGAGTAAATTCACATTTAAATGTATTTGCTTTTGAAGAAAAAATTAATGTTAATGAAATAAATTTATTATTGTATAATATAGATAAGACTTCATATCAAAAATATTATAATTCTTTAGAGTCAAATGGATTAATAATTAAAGACGACAATTCAAAAGGAATAATAATAAAAGGTTATGATACTTATGATAAAAACCATTATTTATTTAATTCTATAATTAAAGGTTCTTTAATATCAAATAATAATAATGGTGTAATGATTGGCGACTCATTAGCTAATTCTCTTAATGTAACAGTTGGTGACGAAATTAAAATAGCTATACCTAGAACCGATACAACAATTTTAGGAAATATACCCAGATTTAAAACTTTAAAAGTTATCGGTATATTTGATCTTGGATTATATGAATATGACTCAAATTTAATTTTTTTATCATCTAATTTAGTTAGAAAATTAATATTATTTGAAAACCAGAATTATAATAAAATTGAATTTTTTGTTAAAAATCCTGATAAAATTGAAGAGTTTAAAAACCAAATTCAAACTAATATTTCTAAATTAAAATTAAATTTTTATACTGTCTCTTGGAAGGATATTAATCAAACATTGATAAATGCTTTAAAAGTTGAAAAGAATGTAATGTTTATTATTTTATCCTTAATAATTCTCGTAGCTTCATTAAATATAATATCTGGTTTAATTATATTTGTTAAGGAAAAAAATAAAGATATAGGTATATTAAAAACAATAGGTATGTCTAACCAAAGTATTGTTAAAATCTTTTTCACTATTGGAATTTTAATTGGATTAATAGGTTCTATTCTTGGATTACTTATCGGAGTAATTTTTTCAATTAATATACAGTCTGTACAAAAATTTTTAGAAAATTTATTAAATACAAAGTTATTTTCAGAAGAAGTATATTATCTTTCATCACTTCCATCAAAAATTAGTATAAATGAAATAATAGTTGTTTTAATTACAGCAATTACAATAGCAACTGTATCGACAATTTTTCCTGCCTTAAGATCGGCAAAAGTTGACCCAATTCAAAGTTTAAGAAGTGAATAATCAAAATTTAATAATTAAAATATCAAATTTAAATAAAAAATATACTTTAAAAAATAATGAAACCATTGAAATTATAGATAATTTAAATCTTAATCTAAAAACTAACTCAACAATCTCAATTATAGGTCCATCTGGATCAGGTAAAACTACTTTTCTTAATATATTAGGATTATTAGATAAAAATTTTGAAGGTGAATATTTGCTTAATGGTCAAAATATTTTATTTTATTCTGAAAAAGAAATAAATAAAGTTAGAGGATTATCAATTGGTTTTATACATCAATTTTTTCATTTAATTCCTGAATTAACTGTAATAGAGAATGTTATGTTGCCCATGTTAATTAATAAAAAAAATAAAGATCCTTTCAAAATATCAAAAAAAATATTAGGTGAATTTGGATTGGAAGATCGGATTGACTTTAAGCCACTTAAACTATCAGGTGGTGAACAACAAAGAGTGGCTATAGCAAGATCTTTAATTAATAATCCTGATATAATTTTAGCAGATGAAATGACTGGCAACTTGGATGAAGATACTGCTAACAATATATTTAGTTTTTTTATAAAATATATCGAACAAAATAAAAAAACTTTAGTATATGTTACTCATAATAAGAAATTTGCTTTGTATGCTGATAAAACTTATAATTTTAAAAACAAAAACCTAATAGATTTTAATGGATAGCCCTTTTATTCATCTAAGAACTCTATCATCATATTCATTATCAGAAAGTACGCTAAAAGTTGCTGATTTAGTATCACATGCTAAGAAAAATAATATGCCTGCTATAGCTATAACAGATAATAATAATATGTTTGGTGTATTTGAGTTTTCCCAAGAATGTTTGAAAAATAATATTCAGCCTATTATTGGAACGTCTATTAATTTATTAGATATAAAAGTTAATAGCAAAATATCTCAAATTTCTTTTTTAGTTAAAAGTGAAATTGGTTATAAGAATCTATTACATTTAAGCTCACTATCACATTTGAATAATAACAAAGATGTAGGTATTTACTTAGAGCAAATTGAAAATTTTTCTAATGGTTTATATTGTTTTATAGGGGGGGAGTATAATCCATTATTATTACTACATAAAGAAGGAAAAAATAATTTAATAATTAATATAATACAAAATCTTAAAAATTTTTTTAATGATAATTTACTTTTTGAAATACAAAGAATTAAAGATCCTAATATAGATAATTTTGAAAATGAATTTATTAATTTATCAAAGAAATATAATATTCCTTTAATTGGATCAAATAACATCAAATACGCTAATCAAGATGATTATTCTGCGCATGATGCGCTGCTATGCATAGCTCAAAAATCTACTATTAATAATTCAAAGAGAGATATTTCAAATGAAGATATTTATTTTAAGTCTTCTGAAGATATGAAATCTATTTTTAAAGATATTCCAGAAATTATTAATAATAATTTGAATATAGCTCTTTCTTGTAATTATTTCCCTGAAGAAACAAAACCACAATTACCAAAATTTGAAAATAATCTTAATTTATCTGCAGAAGATTACTTAATAAAATTATCAAAAAATGGACTTGATCAAATAAACAAAAAACTAAATATATCTGATTATAATATTTATCTAAAAAGACTTAATTATGAAAATGAGATAATTATAAGAATGGGATTTGCTGGCTATTTTTTAATAGTTGCTGATTTTGTTAATTGGGCTAAAAATAATAACATTCCTGTAGGACCAGGGAGAGGCTCTGGGGCTGGAAGCTTGGTAGCTTGGTCTTTAGGAATAACGGATTTAGACCCATTAAAATATAATTTATTATTTGAAAGATTCTTAAACCCTGAGCGAGTTTCAATGCCCGATTTTGATATTGATTTTTGTCAAACTAGAAGAGATGAAGTTATTGAATATGTGAATAAAAAATATGGTAATGAGTGTGTTGCGCATATTATAACCTTTGGAACCTTGGCTTCTAGAGCTGCTGTAAGAGATATAGGGAGAGTTTTAGAAGTTCCATATGGAGAGGTCGACTCTTTTGCTAAGTTAATTCCATTTAATCCATCAAATCCATTGACTCTAAGTGAATCTATAAAATCAGAAAGAAGCCTTCAGGAAAAAATAAATTCAGATGAAAGAATTTCTAATGTTATTGATGTAAGTCTAAAAATTGAAGGTACTCATAGACATGCTTCTACACATGCTGCTGGAGTTGTTATTGGTCATGAAAAAATTTCAAAAGTTGTGCCTCTTTATAAAGATCAAAACACTAATACTAATGCGACTCAATTTTCTATGAAATACGTTGAAAAAGCCGGCTTGATAAAGTTTGATTTTTTAGGTTTAACAACATTGTCAATAATAAATGACTGTGTTGAATTGATAAAAATAGGAAATGAAAATTTTAAAATTAATTTAATTCCTCTTAATGACAAAAAAACTTACGATCAATTAAGTAAAGGTGAAACGGTTGGAATATTTCAATTAGAAAGTAATGGTATGGGAAGTGTACTAAGGCAACTGCAACCTGATAAATTTGAAGAAATAATTGCTGTTGTAGCTTTATTTAGGCCTGGGCCAATGGATAATATTCCTTCTTTCTGCAATAGAAAGCATGGAAAGGAAAAAATTCAATATATACATCAAATGCTTGAAGATGTTTTGAAAGAAACTTATGGAATAATTGTTTATCAAGAACAAGTAATGCAAATTGCACAAGTTCTATCTAATTATTCTCTTGGAGAAGCCGATTTACTTAGAAGAGCGATGGGAAAGAAAATACAAAAAGAAATGGATATGCAAAAAAATAGATTTATTGAAGGTGCAATTGAAAACAATATTAGTAAAAAAGAAGCATCTAAAATATTTGATTTAGTTGATAAATTTGCAGGTTATGGATTTAATAAAAGTCATGCAGCTGCATATGCATTAATTTCATATCAAACTGCTTATTTAAAGGCAAATTTTCCTCACGAATTTATTACTGCGACTTTAAATTATTCCATCGATAGAACTGATAAAATAATCCTTTTAAAAAAAGAAATAGAAAGATTAAATATTAATTTTCTTAAACCAGATATAAATTTTTCAAACTCTTTATTTTCAATTGAGAATTATAACAATAATAAATCAATAAGATTTGGTTTGGGTGCTATTAAGGGTGTTGGTATAAAATCTATTACAAGTATGATTAAAGAAAGAGATGTTAATGGTAAATTTAAAAATATTATTGATTTTATGAAACGAGTTAAAAATGAAGTAATTAATAAAAGGCAATTAGAAAAGTTAATACAAGCAGGTGCTTTTGATAGTATTGAAAGTAATAGATCTAAGTTATATCACAATGTTACTAAATTTGTTGATTTATTTGGTGGTGAAAAAATCCAAAATCAAAATATGTTATTTGAAGATGCTGATATTTCATTTGAAGATAAAAATCTATTTCATCAAAAATATAAAAAATGGAGTCATTTAGAAACCTTAACTAATGAACTAGAAGTTATTGGTTTTTATTTTTCAGATCATCCCCTAAACTATTTTCCAAAGTTATTTTTTGAGTTACAACAAATAAATAATATTAATGATTTTAAAAATAATGATGATATAAATTCTTTAAAAGTCTGTGGTGCAGTACTTGATATAAAAGAACGATCAAACAAGGATGGAAAAAAATATGCTTTTATTACAGTTTCAGAAACTGAAACCCAATTTGAATTAACAATTTTTAGCGAAAATTTATACAAATATAGACCTCTTTTAAAAGAGGGCAATTTGCTGATTTTTCATATTGATATTTTAAGAAATAGCTCAGATATTCGCTTAATAGTAAAAAAAATATCTTCATTAGAGGAAGTATTTAAAGAGCAAAAATTTAAATTTAGTATTTATTCATCTGTCGATAACATTGTCCAAAATAAAGACAAAATTTTTGAAAGAAAAACTATCAATAACAGTAAAGTGGATTTATTTATCAACTTAGATAACAAACTAATTAATTTTGATTTTAGTCAATATTCTATAAAATCATATAAAACTCTTGATGAATTAAAAGGGTCAAAGATCCTTGATTATTCTTTAGAATTATCTTGAAATTTTAATTTTTTATAATAATAGCTTCTTAACTAAAACTAGCACACAGAAAAAACCGGTGTTTTGATTTCTGTGGAGGTTAAACCGGAGGATATTATGAATTTACCTGAAATTAAAATAGAAGATTTATTAGAAGCAGGAGTACATTTCGGACACAACGTTAGAAGATGGAATCCTAAGATGGGTCAGTATATTTATGGAGTTAGAAATAATATACATATTTTTGATCTAAGAATCACTGTCGATTTATTGAATGCAGCTTTACTGAAAATTCATGAAACTATAAGTAAGTCTGGAAAAATATTATTTGTTGGTACCAAAAAACAATGTAATGAAACTGTTAAAGAATTAGCAAATTTAAATAATAATTTTTATGTTAATAAAAGATGGCTAGGTGGAACACTTACAAATTGGAAAACGATATCGAATTCTATAAAAAGATTGGAAGAAATTGAATTTTTCATAAATGATAAAAATGATTCTAAAAATCTATCTAAAAAAGAGCTTTTGGATATTTCAAGAGAAAAGGATAAACTAGAGCTAAATATTGGAGGAATTAGAAAATTAAATGGTAAGCCTGATTTACTAGTCATTTTTGATGTTCTTAAAGATAAAATAGCTGTACTTGAAGCTAAGAAACTTAATATACCAGTTGTTGGTATAGTGGACACAAATGCCGATCCTGAATTAATTGATTATGTTATTCCAGGTAATGATGACGCGTTGAGGTCAATTAATTTATATAAAAATTACATATCAGACACAATTGAGGATGCTATTAATTTTCAAGATAAGGCAGATATTGAAAAAGATAAAACACAATAAAAACTTATTAAGGAGTTTTATATGTCGGAAATTACAAATCTTATTAAAGAATTAAGAAATAAAACTGGAGCAGGATTTCTAGATTGTAAAGTTGCTATTTCTGAGAGTAACAATGATTTAGAAAAAGCCACGGAATATCTAAGAAAAAAAGGTTTAGCAAAAGCTTCAAAAAAAACATCAAGAGAAGCAAATGAGGGGGCAGTAGGAATTTATTCAAACGACAAAGTAATTATTATACTTAAGGTTAATAGTGAAACAGATTTTGCTGCAAAAAGTGAAACATTTCTAAACTTTCTTGATGAACTTGGAAAAATTGCATTAGAAAATGAAGATATTGATCTAAATAAAGAAAGTTTTTTAAAATCAAATTATAACAATGGTTCAGTTTTAGATTTTTTCAATAGTATGATTGCTAAAATTGGAGAAAATTTAATTTTAAATGATTTAATTATTTTAAAGAATAACGAAAATAAATTTTCATATTATATTCATAATAGTTATAAAAAAAATATTGGCAAAATTATTTCATTGATAAAGTTTAATTCAAATACTATTGATGAAAAAATAAAGTCATTATCAAAAAATTTATGCATGCACATTGCCGCTATGAAGCCAGAGTCTCTTGATCTTGATGATTTGGATGAAAATATTATTAAAAATGAAAAAAATATTCAAAGAGAATTAATACTTAATTCAGGTAAACCATCAAACATAGTTGAAAAAATATTAGAAGGAAAAATGAATAAATTTTATTCAGATATAACTCTCTATAATCAAAGTTATATTCTTGATCAAGATAAGAATGTAAAATCAATTATAAGTGAATACTCAAAAGAATATGATTTTAAGATAACCTTATTTAAACTAATAAGTTTATAAAATGAAAAAAAGGATTTTATTAAAAATTTCTGGCGAGTCTTTAATGGGAAAGTCTAATTATGGAATTGATGTTTCAACAATAAATAAAATTTCAAATGAAATTAAAAAAGTTTTTAAAAAAAAATATCAAATATGTTTAATTATTGGAGGTGGAAATATTTTTAGAGGTATTAAAGGTTCTTCTGAGGGTATTGACAGATCTACATCAGATTATATGGGTATGTTAGCAACAATTATGAATGCACTATCACTTCAAAGTAGTTTGGAAAAAATTAAAGTTCCAACAAGAGTACAATCTGCTATTTCAATGTCTCAAATAGCAGAGTCATATATTAGAAGAAGAGCAATTAGACATTTGGAAAAAAATAGAATTGTAATTTTTGCTGCTGGTACAGGCAATCCTTTTTTTTCAACTGATACTGCGGCCTCACTGAGAGCCTCGGAGTTAGACTGTGATTTAATAATAAAAGCAACTAAGGTTGATGGAATATATGATAGTGATCCAAAAATGAATTCAAAAGCGAAACTAATCAAAAGAGTTTCATATAGTGAGGTAATAAATAAAAATCTAAAAGTAATGGATTTAACTGCTATTAGTTTAGCAAAAGAGACAAATATACCAATCTATATTACAAATATTTTTAAAAATAACTCTTTAATAAATGTTTTGAATCAAAAAGGAGCATATAGTAAAATTAGCTAATAATTATGGATGAAATTAAAAATAAAATGAAATCAGCAATTTCTCATTATGAGAATGAGTTAAGTTCATTAAGAACATCAAGAGCTAATCCAACTATGTTAAACACTATATCTGTTGATGCATACGGAACTAAAACTCCTTTAAATCAACTTGGAAATATATCAGTACCTGATCCAAGTACTATTACAATACAAGTATGGGATTTGTCACTTTTGAAATCAATTGAAAATGCAATAGCTGATTCAAATTTAGGCCTTAACCCGCAAACTGATGGTCAATTAATTAGATTACCAATACCTAAATTAAGTGAAGAGAGAAGAAAAGAATTAACAAAAATTGCATCTGAGTATTCTGAAAATTGTAAAATTGCTATAAGAAATATTAGAAGAGACTATATTGAAACTAATAAAAAAGAAAAAAAAGAATCTAACTTATCAGAAGATGAACTAAAAAAAATATTGAATGAAATACAGAAAATTACTGATGATAACATTAAGAATATTGAGAATATCTTAGAGTCAAAAAAAAGTGATATTCTGAAAGTTTAAAATTGTCAAAAAATAATATTAGTCATTTAGCATTTATTCTAGATGGTAATAAAAGATGGGCGGATAAACATAAATTATCTGAAGTATATGGGTATAAAAAAGGATTTGATAATATAACTACTTTAGTTGATTATTCTCTTAAAATAAATCTTTCAAATTTGACACTTTTCACACTTTCATCTGAAAATTTCAAAAGACCTTCTATAAATATCATTTATGAAATAATTTATAGTAATTTTTCTAACTTAATTGATAAAATAATAAAAAAAAATAATATTAAAATTAATATTTTTGGCATTAGAGATAATTTGCCAAAAAAAATTTCAAATATATTTGATGAAGCTGAAAAAGTCACTATTAATAATAATAATAGTTTAAATTTAAATTTAGCTTTTAATTATGGTTTTAAAATAGAGATTAGAGAAGTTTTAAAAAAATATAAATCACAAATTGAAACTTTTGATTTAAATAATCAAGATGAAATAGATAATTTATTTTTTTTAAGTTCTTTATCAGATCCTGATATATTGATTAGAACTGGAGGTTATCAACGGTTAAGTAATTTCATTATGTATAATTTAACTTATACTGAGTTATATTTTACTGAAACATTATGGCCAGATTTTACAATTGATGAATTAAACATTATATTAAATAAATTTTCTAAAGTGCATAGAAAATATGGTTTATAATAATTTTATTACAAGAAGCTTTGTATCAATAATATTTTTAATTATATATTTTTTTTTACTTTTTTATAAATTTGAATTTGTTTTTTATTTAATTACAATAATTTATTTTTTAATATTTATAGAAGTTTACAATAATTTTCATAAATTTAAAATTTTTATTTATATGTATTTGATATTCTCATTTATTTTCTTCTTATTAGTTGATTTTAAAAATATTAATCTTTTAATTTTTAATTTGATGATTATCACAATAATTAGTTTTGATATTTTCTCTTATATTTTTGGAAAAATTTTTGGAAGATTAAAAATTTTAAAATTTATTAGCCCAAAAAAAACATTAGAAGGATTGGTTGGAGGCACTATTTTTTCAATAATTATCTCACTTTTTTATTCAATAATTTTCAAAATAAATATAAATTTTTATTTATTACTTTTAATATTTATTTTTATTTTTTCAGCTTTTATTGGTGATGTTATTCAGTCGATTTTCAAGAGATTAAATAATTTAAAAAATTCTAGCAATTTTCTTCCTGGTCACGGAGGTTTTTTTGATAGGTTCGATAGTTTTATTTTTACATTAATTACATATTCTTTATTTGGCACTTTATCATGAAGATAAATATATTTG
>MDSV01117937.1_pt1 | contig 11323 bp, 14 predicted proteins | sample 810851 | NCBI WGS metagenome assembly MDSV01 (sample SAMN05326640, study PRJNA326480) | marine metagenome | isolation source: seawater | place: Atlantic Ocean: North East | collected 2012 | reverse complement strand
GTACCATCTATTGGATCAATAATAATTGTATTTTCATCACCAGCTATTTCCCCACTTTCTTCTGTTATGTATGTGTAATCTGGATAATAATATTTAAGTGTTTCTAATAAACTTTTTTCAACTTTAATATCTGCGTTTGTAACAAAGTCACCAATTGATTTTGATTCAATTTGTAAATTTTCTATTTCACCAAAATCTCTAATTAATATTTTACCTGCTTTTTTTGCAGCTTTTTCAAAAATATTAATTACTGCAGGTTGCATCAATTTTTTGCTTTTTCTATATAGCTACTGTCAATTGTACTAATTACAATTTTATCATTAACTGCAATAAATTGTGGTACTGTAGTTTTTATACCTCTTTCTAGTATTGCAGGTTTATAAGAAGATGCTGCGGTTTGACCTTTTACTACTCCTTCTGTATCAATAACTTCTAAAGTTATATTGTCTGGTAGTTCTAAACCAACTGCTTTTTCATTATAAAATTGTAAAATTACATAGTCGTTTTCTACTAAAAATTTAGATTGATCTTTTGATATTAAGTCATAACCCAACTCTATTTGTTCATAAGTTTGTTCATCCATAAAAATAAATATTTCATTATCTTGATACAAATATTGGAATTTTTTTTCATCCATAATGGCTCTTTCAACTGACTCAGACGATCTAAATCTAGAGTTCATTTTTGTGCCTTCTTTTATTTCTTTAAGTTCTGCTTGAATATAGGCCCCTCCTTTTCCAGGCTGAGTATGCTGAGTCTTTAAAACTCTCCATAATTTATTATCAATCTCAAGAATATTACCAACTTTAATTTCATTTCCATCAATTTTCATATTTTTAGATTTCTATAATTTTTTATTTTTGAAAGATCTACTACATCAAATTTTGGATTTAATAAAACTTTATTTTTTTTTGCAATTTGCTTGATTTTAATTAATATAATTTTATTTGATTTAAGTTTTAAATAATCGATATTTTCTCTTAAGATTAGTATTGATAATCCATGATCATCACCAGCATCTACATAAAATTTTATATTATACTGAGAATATTTTTTTTTGATTAACTTTATAATAGTATTTAACCATTCAATACCAAAGCCTTTAACTAAATAATTTTTTATAAAAATTATTAATTTAATTCTTTTATCATTTTTAAGCTTAATTAGTTCTTCTACTTGATTAAGTGTATTTATAGAGAAGCATTTTTTTTTTAACACTAAATAAATTTTCTTAAATCTAACATAGTTTCAATCATACGATTTGAAAAACCCCATTCATTATCATACCAAGATAAAACTCTGCAAAATTTACTTTTAATAACTTGTGTTTGAGTTGTGTCAAATATAGAGCTACTTGAATTATGATTAAAATCAATTGAAACTAAAGGTAAATTATTAATAGTAAGAATATTTTTTAGAGCTTTAGATTTTGATGCTTTTAAAACTAAAGAATTGATTAAATTAACGCTTGTTTTTTTCTTACTTATAAATGTAAAATCGATTAAAGAAACATTTGGCGTAGGCACTCTTATTGCTGTTCCATCAAGTTTGCCATTAAGACTAGGTAACACTAGACTTAAAGCTTTTGCAGCACCAGTTGAAGTAGGTATCATTGATTCCGCGGCAGCTCGTGCTCTCCTTAAATCATTGTGAGTTTGATCAACGGTTCTTTGATCTCCTGTATAACTATGAATTGTTGTCATAAATCCACTTTCAATGCCCAATTTTTTGTCAAGAACCATTGCCAGTGGAGCTAGGCAATTCGTAGTGCAAGATCCATTTGAAATTATGTTGTGTTTTTTTGTTAATTGATTGTTGTTAACACCTTGAACAATTGTTTTATCTGCATTTGAAGCAGGAGCTGAAATAATTACTTTTTTTGCACCAGCATTAATATGCCCAATTGCTTTTTCTTTAGAAGTGAAAACACCACTACATTCTAAAACTACATCTACATTAAGCAATTTCCAAGGAAGATTATTTGGATCTTTTTCAGAATAAAAATTGATAATATTATTTTCAACTTTTATACCTTTTTTTGTTTTAGAAATTTTGGATGGTAAAATCCCATGAATACTATCAAATTTTAATAAATGAATGCTAGAGTCAATACTTCCTAATTCATTAATAGCTACAACTTCTACATTTTTTAATTTTTTTTCTAAAAAAGCCCTAAAGACTAATTTTCCAATTCTGCCAAATCCATTTATTGCTATTTTCATTATATTATTTCCTTTAATTATAAATTTTTTGTAATTATTTCAATTAACTTTTCATCTGTAATCTCAAAGTAATTATATAACTCTTTGTATGGACCACTTTCTCCAAAAGTTGACATTCCTATAAAATTTTCAGATTTCAAATATTTTTCCCATCCATTAATTACTCCTGCCTCAATTCCAAATACCTTTTTATCTCCTATAATTTTTTTCTTATATTCTATGTCTTTTTGTTCAAATAATTCAAATGATGGTATGCTAATTACTCTTACATTTAAATTTTTGTTTTGCTTTAAAATACTAGAGGCTTTACATGCTATTTCTACTTCTGATCCAGAAGCTAATATTGTAGAGTCATAATTTTCATAATCTATAATTACATAAGCTCCTCTTTTAACAAAATTTTCTTTTCTATTCGATATTTGATTAAGTTTTAAATTTTGTCTTGTCAGAACTAATACTGTTGGTCCAGAATTCTTTAGAGCTACATCCCATGCTTCAATTGTTTCAATAATATCACATGGTCTAATAACTGTTAAATTTGGAATAGCTCTTAAAGCGGCTAAATGTTCAACAGGCTGATGAGTAGGGCCATCTTCTCCTAAACCAATAGAGTCATGAGTCATTACATATATAACTGGTATTTTCATTAGCGATGACAATCTTATAGAAGGTCTGCAGTAATCAGAAAATACTAAAAATGTACCTCCATAAGGTTTCAAACCACCATGTAAAGCTATACCATTCATTATGCCAGCCATTGCATGTTCTCTAATTCCGTAATGAATATAACTGCCACTAAAATTATCTGAAGTTAAAACTTTCATTTCATTAGCCTTAGTATTGTTTGAGCCAGTAAGATCTGCAGAGCCTCCTAATAAATTTGGTAAATGTTTAGATATTAAATTTAATGATAATTCACTTGCTTTTCTTGTTGCGCATACAGTTTTTTCTTTAAAGTGAAGTTCTTTAAATTTTATTATATCTTCAGTTAAACTCTTGTTTTCATTATTTGAAAAATAATTTAAATATTCATCACTTTCAAATAAATTAGCATTTGTTTTATTCCATTCATCTCTTATTTTAATATTTTTAATATGAAAGTTCCTCCAACTTTGTAACAAAACATTTGGAATTTCAAAAGGCCTATGTTTCCAATTTAATTCTTTTCTAACAAGTTCAATTTCATCATCCCCCAGAGGCGATCCATGGGAAGATGATTTTCCAGATTTATTTGGTGAGCCATACCCTATCGTTGTTTTACAAGCTATGATAGTTGGGGTTAAACTCTTTTTTGCTTGATTTATTGCATTATCAATTTCTTCAAAATTGTGACCGTCAATTTTTATATAATTCCATTTGTAAGACTCAAATCTTTTCTTAATATCATCAGAAGTTGAGAGGTCTGTTGATCCATCAATTGAAATTGAATTATCATCAAAGAATAAAATCAATTTATTTAATTTTAAATGACCTGCGAGACTACAAGCTTCATGACTTAGACCTTCCATCAAGCAGCCATCACCAGCAAAAACATATGTAAAATGATCAATTAGTTTATTTGTAAATTTTGAAGATAATTTTTTTTCTGCTATAGCCAATCCCACAGCATTTGATAATCCTTGAGATAAAGGTCCAGTCGTAGTTTCAATTCCTGGAGAGGCTCCAAACTCTGGATGACCTGCTGTTGGGTGATTAAGTTGTCTAAAATTTTTTATATTATCAAGAGTAATGCCTTCATATCCAAGTAAATATAAACATGAGTAAAGAAGCATAGAACCATGACCATTTGACATAACAAACCTATCTCTATCTATCCAGCTCGGGTTATTTGGATCGAATTTTAAATGCGATTTAAAGAGTACTGTAGCAATATCTGACATGCCCATAGGCATACCTGGGTGACCTGATTTAGCTTTTTGTACCGCATCAATGGATAAGAAACGAATACAATTAGAGAGATCGCGTAAATTTGCAATATTTTGATTTTTGTCCAATTGTTTACCTTCTTTTAATCTTTATCTTCAAATATTTTAATTTTAACTGCTTCATTACAGTGACAATTATAAAATTTCAAATTATAAAATAGATATGGAAAGCTTAGCCAAAATTAAGGAACTAAAAGCAAAAATCAACGAATTGCAAATACTGATGGAAGATTTTATAAATTTACATAACGCCAAAAAAAACAAAATAGGAAACCTTGAAAGTGAAATCGCAGATATTAAACAAAATATGAATAAATATTTGGATGATCTAGAAGAATTAATAAATCAAAAATAATGCCTGTATATAAAGCTTTAATTTTGAATAAAGAAATTAGCGTAAATTATGAAGATGATCAAAAAGAAAAATTAGTAGAGGCTATCAAAGAAATAAATTCTAAGTTAGAAGGCTATGATAATCTTAATGGAAAAATTAGCGATACTAAATTATTATCTTTTTTAGCTATAAAGATACAAGCAGAATTATTAGAAATAAATGAAAATAAAAATAGAGAAAATAGCTTAGAAAAAAAAATTAAAGACTCTAGTAGTGAAAATATTAATCTTAATGATAAATTATATGATTTACGTGAGCAAAATAAATTACTCAAAGAAGAAAATGATTCAATTAGTCAACATCTTATTCAAATACAAAAGCAAATAGATATAATTACAAGATTGATAAAAAAAACTTATGAAGAATAATTTTTTAGATAAAAAAAAACATTTTAGAACAAAACAGCTTAGCAAAAGAAAAAAATTAATTTCCTCAGTTTCAAAAATATTTGATGAAAATTTATTTGATCAATTATTTAAAAAGATTAATTTTGCAAGTTTAGAAGTAGTATCAAGTTTTATTTCAATAAATACAGAAATCAACACTACTGAAATGAATAATTATATTTTAAAAAAAAATAAAATATTATGTCTGCCAGTTATTATAAAAAAAGATCATCATTTATTATTTAGAAAATTTACCAATAACAATGATATGATTGAAGGTTTTATGAAAATTAAAGAACCATTAAATACCAATGAAATATTAATTCCAGATCTTATATTTGTTCCTTGTCTTGCATTTGATAACTTTGGATTTAGGTTGGGTTATGGTGGTGGTTATTATGATAGAACTTTTAGTTATTTAAAAAATAATAAAAAAAAATTTATCTCTGTTGGCTATGCATTTGATGGACAAAAAGTTGTTGAAGTACCAAAAGATAATTTTGATATTAAACTTGATTATGTTATTACTGAGAAAAAAATTTATTCCTTTATATGAAAATTCTATTTATTGGTGATATTGTTGGTAAGTCTGCACGTGAAAAAGTCAAAGATAGTATTGGTAGATTAAAAAATAAATATAATCCTGATGTTATTGTTGCAAATGCAGAAAATGCAACTGGTGGTCATGGACTTTCAAAAAAAGATGCTCAAGATTTCCTTTCATCAGGCATAGATGTCCTTACTTTGGGAAATCATGCATGGGACAAAAGAGAAATGTTAACATTCATTGAAGAATGTCCTAAAATTATTAGAGCTATAAATTTTCCTGCGGGTGTACCGGGAAAAGGATTTTATTCATTAGAATTGATAAATGGTAAAAAAATTGTGATTGTTCAAGTAATGTTAAGATTGTTTATGTCCATGTCTCTTGACGATCCATTTCATTCTATTAAAAATTTCTTAGTTTCTGAAAAACTAGGATCTACATGTGATGCAATATTAATAGACATACATGGAGAAGCTACATCAGAAAAAAATGCTTTTGCTCATTTTATTGATGGTTCAGTTTCAGCTGTTTTAGGAACTCATACACATATTCCTACCTCAGATAATACAATTTTACCTAGAGGAACGGCTTACCAAACTGATGTTGGGATGACAGGCGACTATAATTCAGTCATAGGATTTGAAATTGAAAATCCTATACACGGTTTTACAAAGGGATATAGAAACGAGGGGGGGTTTATTCCGGCAAAAGGTCAAATTTCTATTTGTGGGGCTCTAATTGAAACAGATGATGAGAGTGGATTAGCTAAAAGTATAGTTTCAATAAAGGAAATATAAATTGCACATATTAGACACATTTTAAGAGTAATTATAAAACTTTACTAACATCGAACTAAATATTTATAGATAATAATATATGGCTGGTCATTCTAAATTTAAAAATATTATGCATCGTAAAGGTGCCCAAGATAAAAAACGTGCAAAAGAATTTTCACGACTTGGGAGAGAGATTTCTGTTGCTGTTAAGGTAGGTGGCGTTGATCCAGAGAGTAATATTAGACTAAGATCCGCTATTGCTTCTGCTAAAGGTTTGAATATGCCAAAAGATAATATTGAGAGAGCAATTAAAAAAGGACAAGGAAATGACGCTGATAGTAATTATGAAGAAGTTAGATACGAAGGATATGGACCAGATGGAGTTGCTATAATAATTGAAGCACTTACAAATAATAAAAATAGAACTGCCGCAGAAATTCGTTCAACATTTAGTAAGTACGGTGGAAATCTTGGGGAAACTGGTAGTGTAAGCTTTGGTTTTGAAAGACTTGGCAATATATCACTTAATAAAAGTTTGATAAAAGAAGAAGATTTGTTAGAATTTCTTGTTGAAAATCAAACTGACGACTATGATGTGAGTGGCGATGAATACATAATTTTTTGTGATCAAGCTCAACTTCACATATTGAATGATAAAATAATTAAAACTTTCGGTCAGACTAATTATGCAAATCTTATATGGAAAAGTAAAAACTCTATTAATATAGATAAGGAAACTGCAGATAAATTATTCAAATTACTTGAAATATTGGAAGATAATGATGATGTTCAGGGAATTTCATCAAATTTTGAAGTTGACGAAGCCGTTATGTCATCCTTAACATCTTAAGAAAGGAGTAAAATGCCAGATAAAGCTTGGAAGAAAAGAGAAAGAGATGTAGCAACCTATTTTAAAGGGCAAAGAACACCTTTAAGTGGTGGTAATGGTAAAGTAACAAGAGCTGATGTTATTCATGACGATTTATTCATTGAGTGCAAATTAAGAGCTAAACATACAGCTATATCCTTATGGGATGATACTGCTAAATTAGCTAAAGAAGAAGGTAAGACACCTGTTATAGCTTTGTGTGAAAAAAATAGACCTGGATTTTGGGTGATGGTTCATAGTAGCGATTTAGAAAAGATTAAGAAATAGTTTATGGAAGAAATAAATAATATAAATATTGTTAGTGAAGCTCCAGACTTTTCAATGTTTGGCTTGTTTATGCAGGCAGATATAGTTGTAAAGTCAGTTATAATTATATTAATAATAGCATCATTATATTCTTGGAATGTAATTGTTTCTAAAATCTTAAGGCTTAGACAGTTAAAAAGACTTGAAAAAGAGTTTGAGGAAATATTTTGGTCTGGAAATTCATTTGAAGACTTATATGAAACTCTTAATTTTAATAAAAATGACCCTAAGTCAAAAATATTTTGTGCTGCAATTTTAGAATGGAAAAAAAGCAAGACCCAATTTGATCAATCATCAGATTTAAATTCATTAAAAGATAGAATGCAAAGATCAATGTCTGTAATATTTAATAAAGAAAGTGAGAGTGTTGAAAAAAATCTAACTTTTTTAGCTACTGCAGGTTCTACTGCCCCTTTTATAGGCCTTTTTGGAACTGTTTGGGGTATTATGAATAGTTTTAAATCAATTGCTATTGCTCAAAACACAAATCTAGCTGTTGTTGCTCCTGGTATAGCTGAGGCACTATTTGCAACTGCATTAGGCTTGTTTGTGGCAATACCTGCTGTGGTTGCATATAACAAAATTTCAAATGATATTTCTAAATATTTTATTTCATTAGAAACATTTATGGATGAGTTCACAACTATATTTTTTAGACAACTAGAGAAAAAATAAATTGATTAGTCTTAATAACTCCGGGAAAAGCAGAAGAAGAAGGTATTCGCAAATGAGTGAAATAAACGTAACACCCTTCGTTGATGTTATGTTGGTTTTACTAATAGTTTTTATGGTTACGGCACCACTTTTGACTGTTGGGATACCTGTAGATTTACCAAAAGTAAAAGCGACCGCATTAACTGATCAAAAAGATCCAATTGAAATAACTGTAAACTTAGAAGGTGAAGTTTATATAGGGGAGTCATTAGTAGAAGTAGAAAATTTAATACCAAGAATTAACGCAATTACTGAACAAAATACTGAAGCTAGAATATATATTAGAGGAGATAGAGTAGTAGCTTATGGAAGAGTTATGGAAATTATGTCAATAATAAATTCAGCAGGATATGTAAAAGTTGCATTAATTACACAAAATTTAAAATAATTAATGGAAAGAATTAATTATAATTCTTTAAAATTCATTGAATTTTTTGATAAAATCAATCCACAAAATTCAGGCATCATTTTTTCGATTTCTTTACATTTACTAATTTTATTATTTGCTGTTGGTCTCCCTAATTTTTTTGGTCCTAAAGATGTTTTTGTCCCTAATATTATCCCTATTGAAATACTTAATGTTTCAGAAACAACAAATATTGAAAAATCAGAGAATGAAAATGAGATTAACAAAAACACTACAGTTAAACAAAAAAAATTTAATTCTTCTGAAAATACAGAAGTAAAAAAAGAATTTGATATAACACAAAATATGAAAACTATTAGTGATGATAATCAACCTGATATAAAAATAAAAGAAAAATCTAATTTATTAGTTGAAGAAAAAAAAAATATAGAACCAAAACAAAAAGAAAATATTTTAACTAAAACTAAAGTAGAGACAATAAAATCAAATGAAATTAAACCAAAACTTAAACCAAAACCAAAAAAAACCAAACCACTAAATACAAAATCAGATCTTCAAATTGAAGAAAAAAATGAGAATAAAACTAATCCCGATAAAAAAGAAATTGTTACTAAGCCAAAACAAAAACCAGAAGAAGATTTTAGTATTGCTTCAATGCTAAAAGATTTAAGAAATGAAAAATCTAATAATATTGTTGAAGATAAAGCTGATGAAAATAACCAAGATCAAAGCGGTAAAGATGAAGTAAAAGAAAACATTGTATTATCTATATCTGAAATAGATTTATTACGTCAGCAATTATCATCATGTTGGAATGCACCAGCTGGAGCTGTAATTGAAAGAGGAATGAAAGTGACAATTTCTGCTAAAGTACAACAAAATATGAATGTTTTTCAAAACTCCGTCCGTATTGTTGACACAAATATCCCTATAAGTAATGCTTTTTATGGACCAATAACAGATAGTGCTATGAGAACTTTATTAAATCCCGAATGTACACCTCTAAAATTACCAAAAGATAAGTATAGCTTATGGAAAAATCTTACAATTACTTTTGATTACAGTATTATGAAAGGTTATTAATGATAAAAGCAATTTTATTTTTATTTATAATTTTTATTTCTTCTTCTTCAAGGTCATTAGAAGTTACTTTAACTCAGGGGAGTATAAAACCAACACCAATAGCTGTTACAAATTTATTTGCAAAAAATACTAATTTTGAAAAAATAGGAAAAAATATTTCTAATGTAATCTCTGATAATCTTGAGAGATCAGGATTATTTATACCTCTTGATCAGAAAGCATTTATTCAAACTAATGATTCTTTGTCAATTCAACCACGTTTTGAAGATTGGAAAGTAATTAAGGCGCAGCATTTAGTTGCGGGAAATATTTCTGGTTCTAATGGAAAAATATCAATTGAATTTAGGCTTTATGATGTTTTTCAACAAAAACAATTAGTAGGAAGACAATACGAAACAAACGAAAAAAATTGGAGAAGGGTGGCACATATAATTTCTGATTCAGTATTTAAAAGTATAACTGGAGAAGGCGGTTATTTTGATACAAGAATAGTATATGTTGCTGAGACTGGCCCAAAAGATAACAAACAAAAAAGATTAGCAATTATGGATCAAGATCAAGCTAACCATCGTTTTCTAACTGATGGATCTTATTTAGTTTTAACACCTAGGTTTTCTCCAAACTCTCAAAAAATTACATATATGTCTTATGTAAATCGAAACAGTCCAAGAGTTTATATTTTTGATATTGAAACTGGAAAACAAGAAATTGTTGGAGAGTTTCCAGGAATGACTTTCGCACCTCGTTTTTCTCCTGATGGTAATAAAATTGTAATGTCCTATACTGAACCTGGTATAGGAAATTCAGAAATATATATTCTTGATCTTAAAACCCGAATGACAAAAAGAGTTACAAATAATTCCTCAATTGATGTTTCTGCTAGTTTTTCTCCAGACGGAAAAAAAATAGTATTTAACTCAGATAGAAGCGGAAGAAGACATCTGTATATAACTAATATAAATGGAGAAAATATTAAAAGAATTAGCAGAGAAGCAGGAAGTTATTACACACCAGTATGGTCTCCTAGAGGCGATATGATAGCGTTTACTAAGCAAGAAGGTGGTCAATTTTATATTGGTGTTATGGAAATAGATGGCTCTAATGAAAGAATGATTGCTAAATCTTTTCATGTTGAAGGTCCAACATGGGCGCCTAATGGAAGATTTTTAATGTATTTTAAAGAAGAAAGGACCGCAGAAGATGGGTCCGGAGGTGAATCTAGCCTCTATTCCATTGATTTAACTGGGTATAATGAGAGAAAGGTAATAACACCATTAGGTGGTTCCGACCCAGCATGGTCACCTTTGATGCATTAATTTAGTAAAAATTCAAAAAAATATATCAAATATCTAAAAAAATGTTAAGAAATTAGCATTAATTAATATAGCTAGCAAAGTATTAAGGGAGCGAGTTTTATATGTTTTACAAGTTTATAATTTCAACATTTTTAATTTTATTTGTTGCTGCTTGTGCAACAAAACCAAAAGATTCAGCGGATGCAAGTGGATCAGGCAATACTGGTTCTGATAGTTCATCAGTTGAGGGAACTATAACTGAGACTACAGGTAGCGGAATAGTAGCAGGCTCACAAGAAGATTTAATTGTTAATGTAGGGGATAGAGTTTTTTTTGGATATGATAGTTCAGAATTGGACTCTGACGCACTTGAGTTATTACAAGATCAAGTTGCATGGCTCAAACAAAACAGTGATGTG
>MDSV01001377.1_pt1 | contig 11323 bp, 12 predicted proteins | sample 810851 | NCBI WGS metagenome assembly MDSV01 (sample SAMN05326640, study PRJNA326480) | marine metagenome | isolation source: seawater | place: Atlantic Ocean: North East | collected 2012 | reverse complement strand
ATAACCATTTGGACATAAAAAAATAGTATTAGGTAAAAATCTTTGCCAATTTAATGCTAATAAGCTAATGTCTTGTCCATCACCTCCATATCCATGAAGTAAAATTACGGCGTTTTCTATCTTTTTAGAGTTAGTTGGCTCTATAATTTTTGTTTTAAGACAAAATGTCATAAATTGATTAATTATGTTTGTTTACAAAAAAAAAATACTAATATCAAATAATGCTTTCTGAAATTTTAATCAAGATTTTTGCTGTAGTATTATTAATTGCTGTAGCTGTTGTACTTATATTAGGAATTGGAACATTGTTTAAAGGTGGAGAAGCTAGTAAAAAATATTCCAATAAATTAATGCAACTAAGAGTATTACTTCAATTTATTGCGATAATAATTTTAGTATCTCTAGCTTATTTTTTTAAAGATTAATTATATTTAGACAGCCACATAAGAAGTTCTTTATCATTAAAATCGATGGAGCCTACAACTCTTGCAAATTCGTCTCCACTCTTGTTAATAAAAATGGTTGTAGGTAAACCCCTCAATGAAAAAATTTTTGCTAGCTTGACAGAATTATCATAATATAATTCTAAATTATTTATCTCTAATTCAGTAAAAAAATTTACTGATTTCTGAATATTTTCTTGGCCAATATTGATTGGAAATATTACTATATTTTTAAAACCTTCATTTTTTTTAAGTTTATCTAGAGACGGCATTTCTTCTCTACAAGGAGCGCACCATGTCGCCCAAAAATTTATTATAATTAAATTGCCTTTGTAATCTTTAATATCGAAAATTTTGTTGTCTTTATCTCTAAAAATCACATTTTTTAATTTTTTGGTCTCATTATGTATAACTAAATTTTTTATATTTGTAGTATCTGCTGATGAAAAAGCTGTTGATAATAAATAAATTAATATTAATAAAAATTTATATGTTAATAATTTCATTCTAAAATGTATAATTACATATCATGAGTAAATATAAAAACAATAAACCAGTTTGGAGCGCAAGAATTAATCAAAAAAAATTAACACTATTTAATAAAGTTGGCTCTTCTCTGAACATAGATAAAAGGCTTTTTAAAGAAGATATAGCTGCATCTATAGCTCATGTAGAAATGCTAGAGAAACAAAAAATAATTAGCTTATCTGTAAAAAATAAAATTATTTGGGGATTAAAAAAAATTCTAAACGAAATAGTGAAAAAAAAATTTATTTTCGACGAAAAGAATGAAGATATTCACATGAGTATTGAAAAGCGACTTTTTGAAATTTTAGGTGATGATGCAGGATTCATCCATACTGCAAGATCAAGAAATGATCAAGTTTTAACTGATTTTAAAATTTGGTTAAAAGATTCAACATATGAAGTGATTTATGAATTAAATAAAACAATAAAAATCTTTTTAAATTCTGCAGAAAAAAATATTTATACAATTATGCCTGGATTTACTCATTTAAAAAATGCACAACCAATATCTTTTGCACATTACTTAACTGCATATATTGAAATGTTTTTAAGAGATAAAGAAAGATTTCAAAATAATTTAAAAAATTTAAATGAGAACCCTTTAGGAGTTGCGGCATTTGCTGGTACTTCTTTTAATATTGATCGATTTTATACTACAAAGAAACTTAAATTTGAAAAGCCTACTAGAAATTCAATTGATACAGTTGCGGATAGAGATTTTGTTTGTGATTTTCTTTACTCTGTATCTTTGTGTTCAATTCATATTTCAAGATTTTCCGAAGAAATTATAATTTGGAATTCTGATGCTTTTAATATTGTTCATCTAAATGATAAAATAGTTACTGGCTCTTCTATCATGCCGCAAAAACGAAATCCTGACCCACTTGAGTTTTTAAGAGGTAAGTCTGGCGCTACGTTGGGAAATTTAGTTTCAATGATGACAATACTTAAAGGTTTACCATTATCTTACTTCAAAGATTTACAGGATGATAAAGAACTTGTGTTTAATTCATTTGATCATATTAAAAACTGCTTACGTATTTTAAGAGAAGTTGTAACAAATTTAAGTCCTAACAAAAAAAATATGCTTAAACTATCTGAGGTTGGTCACACTACGTCAACAGACCTTGCAGATTTCATTGCGAGAGATCTTAATTATCCTTTTAGAAAAGCATACAACATTACGTCAAAAATAGTAAATATGGCAGACAAAAAGGGTAAAAATATTACTGAATTATCTTTAGATGAAATAAGATCTATTGACAAAAAAATTAATAGTGAAGTTTTAAAAATAATTGAAATTAAAAATTCAATTAATTCAAAGAAGTCTTATGGCGGAACTTCTTTTGAGAACGTAAAGAAAATGATAAAGAAATATAAAAAAGAAATAAAATGACTAAAAAAATAATATTAATTTTATTCTGTATAGTTCTTCTTAATTCTTGTGGAAAAAAAGGAGATCCAGAATATAAAGAGACAAGAAATATTAAAAATCAATTAATAATAATTTAATGTACTATAAAAAAAATAATCTTTTTATTGAAAAAATTAATGCTAAGTCAATTTCTAAACAGATAAATACCCCTTTTTATTGTTATTCATTTAACAAATTAAAAAATAATATTGAAGAATTTAAGAAAAACTTTAGTAGTGTAAATCCATTAATTTGTTTCTCTGTAAAATCTAATAATAACTTAAGTATTCTAAAAATTATTAAAAATTTTGGACTTGGAGCAGATGTTGTTTCAAAAGGTGAGCTTTTAAGAGTATTAAAAGCAGGTATTAAACCTAATAAAATTGTCTTTTCTGGTGTAGGAAAAACCGTCGAAGAGATAGATTTTGCTATCCAAAAAAAAATTTTACTAATCAATGCTGAATCAGAAAATGAGATAAAAGTTATTCAAAAAATTTCAAAAGAAAAAAAGAAAAAAACAAATATTGGTTTACGTCTAAATCCAAATATTGATGCCAAAACTTTAAAAAAAATTTCAACAGGAAGGAATGAGAATAAGTTTGGTATTTCAGAAAAAGATTTAATCAAATTAATTGATAAATATAAATATTCATCAAACATAAAAATTAAATGCTTAAGTGTACATATAGGAAGTCAAATTTTAGATTATCAACCATATATTAAAATGATAAAAGTTATAGACAAAATCATAAGTAAGACCAATTATAGTTTTGAATTTATTGATTTAGGTGGTGGTATGGGAATTAATTATCAATTAAATTCAAAAAAACTCAATTATAAAAAATATAAAATTGCTATTAAAAAATTTTTAAAAAAACATGACGTTAAAATCATTTTTGAACCTGGCAGATCAATTATTGGAAATACAGCAGCTCTTATCACTAAAGTTATTTATGTAAAATCCTCTTCAAAGAAAAACTTTGTAGTAGTAGATGCTGCTATGAATGATTTTATGAGGCCAGCCTTATATGGATCATCTCATAGAATCGTTCCATTAAAAAAAAATAAAAAAATTATAAAAAAAATTCACGATTTCGTTGGACCTATATGTGAAACAACTGATAAATTTTTAACTTTAAAAAAATATCAAAAAATTGATGAAAACGACTTTTTAGCAATATGCGATGTCGGTGCATACGGTATAGTTCTTTCCTCTAATTATAATTTAAGAACAAAACCACCGGAGGTATTGGTTAATAATTCTTATTTTAAGTTAATTTCTAAAAAAGAAAAATTAATTAAAATAGTTTAAATTTAAGTTAAATGATTAGAAATTTTTTTTTCAAATTTTTTTTTTATATAGGAATAATCATTATTTGTATTATTTTTTTACCATCATTATTTTTACCATATAGAGTGGTACTTATTGGTGGAAAATTAATGGGTTACTGGACGAAATTTTGTCTAACAATATTTATGTCGACAAAAATTGTAATTAAAGGAAAAGAAAACATAATTGCAAGTGAAAAATTTTTTATTGCCTGTTCTCATCAGTCGATGTTTGAAACCTTTTTTTTACAAACTTTATTTAATTCTCCAATTTTTATTTTAAAAAAAGAATTACTAAATATTCCAATTTTTGGGTGGTATCTAAGAAAAATAAAATCTATTTCAATTAATAGAAATAAAGTAAGTAAAGAAAACTTAGATTTTTATGAAAAAATTAAGTACTCTTATAAGATATCAAACAGACCATTAATTATTTTTCCACAATCTACACGACTCGAGCCTCAAGAAAGACAAGATTTTAAAAAAGGAGTATCTAAAATTTATGAAATATTGGGTTTAAAATGCCAACCAATAGCAATTAACTCAGGAACAGTTTGGCCTAAAAATGGACAATTAATTTCAAGAAAAACTATCACTATATCTATTTTAAAACCAATTAATCCAAATCTCGATCCAAAAAATTTTTTAAAATTACTTCAAGAAAATATCTACAGCGAATTAGATAATTTAAATTAACCTTTCATCGGCATAACAACATAGATACTATCAAAATCTGAAGGGTCTTTAACTAACGCGGGTGACCCTGTATCATTTAAAAAAATCTCAATCTTATCTCCATCTAACTGTGAAGCTATATCAATTAAATACCTGGAATTAAAACTTATATCTAGTTCATAATCAAATTTAACACTCAAAGCTTCTTTACCGTCCCCACTACTAGCATTATTTACTGATAAATTTAATTTATCTTTTTCTAAATTAAATTTAACCCCATCTTTTTTATCTAATGAAACTGAGGCAACACGATCAACTGAACTTAAAAATAACTCTAAGTCTACCTCTAATTTTTTTTTATTACTTTTAGGAATAACTTGCAAATAATTTGGAAATTTTCCATCAATTAATTTTGATATTAAAATGCTATCTTTTAATTGAAATTTAATCTTTGATTTTTGATTTGAGATTTTTACATCACCTTCATAATTTTCGAGTAGAGCACAAACTTGAAATATAGTTTTTTTTGGTAAAATAATTGGTTCAAAATTTATTTTATCTTTTAATAGAAGTTTAGAAATAGACATTCTATGACTATCAGTTGCTACAGCTGTTAAATAAAATTTTTCGTCTATTTGGTTTTGATGAAAATAAATTCCACTTAGATAATGTCTTGTTTCATCACTAGAAATAGAAAATTTACATTTATTCATTAACTTCAATAATTTTTTAGAATTTATGATAAAATCCTCATGAACAAAGTTTTCCTCTGTCATGGGAAACTCTGAAGCATTCAGGCAATTAAGATTAAATACTGATTTTTCGGATTCAACTCTGATTTTATTTTCTGATTCTTGGGTAAAATTTATTTTTTTTCCAGCAGAAAATTTTCTAATAATATCATACATTGTTGATGATTGAGTTGTAGTTTTACCTTCCTCTTGAACTTCAACATTATTTATTTCAGTTATAAAAATTAAATCCAAATCAGTTGCTGTAATTTTTAATTTAGAACCGGTTGCTTCTAACATTACGTTAGAAAGTATTGGCAAAGTACTACGTTTTTCAATCACACCTTGACAAAATCCTAGTGATTGTTGTAAATCTTTTTGATTAACACTAAACTTCATTAGACTTGTTATATAAAATTTGATTTTTCAAATTATCTATACTGCTACTTAAATCAGCATCATTCTTCTTTAAATTTTCAATTGTTTTAATTGAATGTATAACTGTTGTATGGTCACGATTTGCAAACTCTCTACCAATTTCAGGTAAAGATTTAGAAGTTAAAATTTTTGTTAAATAAATTGCAGTTTGCCTTGGTCTAACAAGGTATCTAGATCTTCTAGATGATAACATCTCAGTCTTAGATATTTTAAAGAATTTACAAACTAACGATTGTATTAAATCAATTGTTACCTTATTTTCCGACAAATTGAGTAAATCTTTAAGAACAATTTTAGTTTCTGATAAATTAGGAACTTTATTATATACCCTTGAAAACGATACAATTCTATTTAACGCTCCAACAAGCTCTCTAATACTACTTTTAACTTCTTTGCTCAAAAATTCTTGTATTTCATCTGAAATATTAAGATCGTTTGAGTAGTAACTTTTAAGTTCCTCAGATTTTAATTTAATGATTTTATATCTGAGATCATAATCAGGCTGCTGTATATCTACAACTAGACCTCCAGAAAATCTAGATCTTATTCTTTCTTGTATTCTATTAAGTTTATTTGGTGGTCTGTCAGCTGATATAATAATTTGCGAACCTTTATCAAGCAATGCATTAAATGTATGAAAAAATTCTTCCTGCATAGCCTCTTTTCCATTCATAAATTGAATATCGTCAATTAAAAAGGTATCTGCGTTTCTAAAATAATCTTTAAACTTGACCATATCATTTGATTTTATCGACTTAACAAATTGGTACATAAATCTTTCAGCAGAAATAAACATCACTTTATTTGAGTCTTTTAATTTTAAACCTATTGAATTTAAAAGATGAGTTTTCCCCATTCCTACACCACCATAAATATATAATGGATTATAATGAGAACCAGCCTGTGTTACTTTTATAGAGGCTTCATAAGCAATTTTATTGCTTGTTCCTAAAATAAAATTATCAAAATTTTTATTCGGATCTATTCTATTGTATTGAAAAAAAAAATCTTTTATGAACGAAACATTATTTTTTTGTGCCTGATTGCCTAAATATAATTCATTATCATTTCTTTTATGATCTTTTACAATTTTCTCATCTATAGAGATTTCAATTCTTGTAATTTCTTTTTTATTTGATTTGACTATTTGTAAAATTTGATCCAAATATCTAGAGGTTATCCAATCTCTTATAAATCTTGTTGGAACTGAGAGTAGAATATAATTACTAAATTCTTCTACAAAATTTAATTTACGCAACCAACTATCAAAAATATCTTTACCAAATTTTTCTTGCATGTCATTCTGGATTTTTTCCCAGAAACTTTTTATTTCTTGGCCTTTATTTAATAATTTTTTGTTATTTTCCATGACTAAGGTTAGATAACTGACTTAAGACCTTTAAAAAATTTAATCAACAAATTTTTTGAAAAAACAAAAAAAATATAAAATCTGCAAGTGTATTTTAAAAAAGAAATTAAATTCTTAATAGAATTTTTTTTTTTAAACTTTTGAGTGAAGTTTTTTTACTTAAATTTTTTAAAAAAAAATTTAATTTAAATTCTTTATACTACATCTAGTAAATTAAAAATAATTAATCATTTATTTAGTGCAAATCTTAAGTTGCATTAATTAACACTTAATGGTTGTTAAATAGCGTTTATTTTTTTGGTAATTCTTGATAAATTCCTAGAGGCGTTTCTTTTTTTAATTACACCAGTTTTAGCAATTTTCATTAATTCAGAGTTTAACTTTGGAAGATATGCTAATGCATCTTTTTTATTTTTTTTTTCAATCAAAGCGTTAATTTTCTTAATAGCATTTCTAAATCTACTTTTTCTAGACTTATTAATTAATGTTTCTCTAGAGTTTTTTCTAATAGTTTTAATTGCTGATTTAGTATTTGCCATTTTTCGTGGTGATATAACCACAGATTTTAAAACGGTCAACTATTTAATTTGTTATTTTTGGCAGGTATTGCAATAAAATAAAGATCTGTTTGATAGAATTTTTTTCTTAATTGTCCCACTGCAGTATTTTCGGAGACATCTCATATTTTCTCTTTGATAAACTCTAAAGTTATCCTGGAAAGATCCTAATTTTCCATTCGTATCTTTAAAATTTCTAATGGACGAACCTCCTTTTTTTATAGCCTTTTTTAAAACTATTTTTGAGAATTGAATTAAATTTCTATAATCTCTATTTATTAGTTTTCCGCTCTTTTTTAATGGATTTAACTTACAAAAAAATAATATTTCATTTGCATATATATTACCAATTCCGGATACAAATTTTTGATCTAAAAGATAATTTTTTATATTTTTTGTCTTTTTATTAAATTTATTTTTTAAGTAATTAATATCAAATCTTTTATCGAATGGTTCTGGTCCATAATTTTTAAAAAATTCATTTAATTCATCTTTATTTGTAAATATTTTAAAATAACCAAATCTTCTTGGGTCGTTATAAACAATTTTAATATTATCAAAAAAAATAACTATATGATTATGTTTTTTTGGTAGAGTTCTTGAATGATAAAAGCTAACATTTGTAAAAGAATTTTTTTTTCCTTTTTTTATAATATGTATCGTCCCCGACATGCCTAAATGAATAACAACAAAAAATCTATTATCTAAAAATAATATTATATACTTGGAAAACCTGCTTATATATTTTATTTTAGAGCCTTTTAAAATTGACACTAAATTGGTCGGTACTTTAAACCTTAAATTTGAATTATAAATCTTTACATTTTTAATAATTTTATTATTTATATTTTTTAATAGTGACTGTTTGACTATTTCTACTTCTGGCAATTCTGGCATTTAATACTATATTAACCATATAAAAAAATAAACACTATGAGACAGTTTTTACAAAATCAAAAAGGATTAGTTAAAAACGTTTTTGATAAGGTATATGATAAATACGATCTTATGAATGACTTTATGTCATTAGGTGTTCATCGATTATGGAAAAAAGATTTAATAAATATGATGGCTCCTTCAAAACACAAAAAACTCATTGATGTAGCTTGTGGTACTGGTGATATAGGAAAACTTTATCTTAAAAAAACCAACTATCAAGGAAATATTTTTAATGTTGATCCGAATAAAAATATGATTGAAGAAGGTAAAAAACGTTTCAAAAACAATAATAATATAATATGGAAAGTTGAAAGTGCTGAAAAATTATCATTTAAAGATAATTATTTTGATTATTATACTATTAGTTTTGGTTTAAGAAATACGAAAGATATCAGCAAATCTCTTAGAGAAGCTTACAGGGTTTTAAAACCAGGTGGAAGATTTTTATGTTTAGAATTTTCAAAAATAGAGAATTCTAACTTAAATTTTATTTATAAAAAATATTCAAAACTTATTCCACAAATAGGACAATTTATAGTTGGTGACAAACAACCTTATGAATATTTAGTTGAAAGTATAGAAAAATTTTTAAATCAAGATCAATTAATTGATCATTTAAATAATAACGGTTTTATTAATTGTAAGTATAGAAATTTGAGTGGTGGAGTTGTCGCAATCCATTCTGGATGGAAGATTTAATGATAAAAAAATTTTATATTTTGTTCAAACTTGCTCGTAAAATAGCTCTTTCAGATGCACTTAAAATTATATCCAAAATTCACGAACCCCCTTACGTCATAAAAATTTTTTTAAAATTACTTTCGGTAAATTTTGGAAAAAATAATAACGAATTTAATAGTTTAAATGATGAAGAAAGGCTTTGTAAATCAATAGAAGGAATGGGTACAACATTTATAAAACTAGGACAATTTTTAGCAACTAGGCCAGATATTATAAGTGAGAAACTATCAAAGCAACTTGAAAAGTTACAAGATAAAGTTCCCTCATTTTCAACTAACGAAGCTAAGAAAATTTTAAAAGATGAGTTGGGTGAAGATATGTATAGATCAATTATAAATTTGAGCGACCCGATTGCTGCAGCATCAATTGCACAGGTACATAAAGCTCAAATTAATGATGATGGTACCATAAAAGATATTGCTATTAAAATTTTACGACCAGAAATTAAAAAAAAATTTAATGAAGAAATAGACGCTTTAATGCTCCTAGCTTATCTAATAGAAAATATTATTACTAAGACTAAGAGACTCAAACTTATGGAAGTAGTTTTTCTACTCAAAGAGATAACTAACCATGAAATGGATTTAAGATTTGAAGCGGCAGCAGCGAATGAATTTGCTGAAAATACCAAAAATGATGTTGGATTTAGTGTTCCAAAAATATATTGGAACTTTACAAGTGAAAAAGTTTTGACTCTAGATTGGATCGAGGGTGTTTCAATTCGTGAAAAAGATATTTTAGAGAAACAAAGTATAAATGTAAAAACTGTTGCATCAGACATTATTCAACATTTTTTAAGACATGCTGTAAGGGATGGTTTTTTTCACGCAGATATGCACCAAGGAAATCTTTTAATTGATAAGAGTGGGCAAATAATAACAATAGATTTTGGTATAATGGGACGTTTAGATAAATTAAACAGAAAATTCTTAGCGGAAATCTTATATGGATTTATACTCAGAGATTATAAAAAAGTTGCTGACGTTCATATAATCGCCGGCCTAGTGCCAAAAAATGTCAATGTAGACGAACTTGCACAAGCTTTAAGATCAATTGGGGAGCCAATTTTTGGACAATCTGTAAAAGATATTTCTGGCGGTAAACTATTAAAACAACTTTTTGATATTACAGAAAAATTTAATATGCAAACGCAACCACAATTATTATTGCTACAAAAAACAATGGTGGTAGTCGAGGGTGTTGCGAGAAGACTAAACCCAGATACAAATATTTGGGAAACGTCAAAGCCCGTACTAGAAAAATGGTTAAAAGAAACTAAGGATCCAATTAAAACACTAACTGAAACCTTGAAGGATTCGACTGAGGTTCTTAAAAAACTACCTGAATTACCTCAAATAATGGATAAAGCAAATCAAGCACTAACATTCCTTGCAAGTGGTCAGATACCCCAAAATTCAAATTCTTATTCAGCTCTGAAAGATAAAGAAATGGAAATAAAATCTTTTAGAAATCAGAGTATTATTGGATTATTATTGCTTGTATTTTTTGGCTTCTTGGTATTTTAATTTAAAAATGAATTTTTTAGATAAAAAAAAAATATTACTAACAATTTGTGGTGGTATTGCCGCATATAAATCTTTAGAAATTATAAGAATTCTAAAAAAAAGAGGAGCATCTGTTAAAGTCATTTTAACAAAAAGTGCTACTAAATTTGTTACGCCTTTATCGGTTGTATCACTTTCTCAAGAAAAGGTTTATTCAGATTTGTTTGATTATAAAAATGAGTCTGAAATGGATCATATTTCGCTTTCAAGATGGTCAGATGTAATATTAATTGCACCAGCCACTGCAAATACCATTTCAAAACTAAGTTATGGACTAGCACAAGATTTAGCCACTACTGTAGCTCTTGCATCAAATAAACAGGTTTTTTTAGCTCCAGCTATGAATGTAAGAATGTGGGAACATCAATCTAATAAAGAAAATATCAAAAAATTAAAAAATTTTGGATATAAATTAATTGGACCTAATATTGGTGATATGGCTTGTGGTGAATATGGTGAGGGAAAAATGTCGGAACCAATAGAAATAGTAAAAGAATTAGAAAATTATTTTAAAAATCTAAAGAAAAATAATAAGTTTAAGGCAATAGTAACTGCGGGACCTACTAATGAGTATATTGATCCAGTAAGATTTAT
>MDSV01110941.1_pt1 | contig 11324 bp, 12 predicted proteins | sample 810851 | NCBI WGS metagenome assembly MDSV01 (sample SAMN05326640, study PRJNA326480) | marine metagenome | isolation source: seawater | place: Atlantic Ocean: North East | collected 2012 | reverse complement strand
TTTCATAATTCATGGTGGGCAAGAAGAGACTCGAACTCTTAAGCCTTGCGGCACTGGTTTCTAAGACCAGCGCGTATACCAATTCCGCCACTTGCCCTTTTAATTTTTGCATTGCTGTTTGTATATTATTTTCTTTTTTTTTCTAGCTAATAATTTAATAAATTTCACTTGTTGGTTAATAAATAGTTAAATTAAACAGTGATCAGTTTATTTTTGATTAATATTTTATAAACCTTATATGTTTCTTTATAACTAAGTCTGATTGATTTAGAGATTTTATTAAGATCGTTAGTTCCATCAGCAAACTGAAGGAAATTTAGTAATTTTCTAAAATTAACAGACTTTTTATTATTTTTAAAAGACAAACCAGAATATAGATTTCTTTTTATTAATTGTGGCTCACATAATATTGTGCTTTTTGGTATTATTTTATTTGATAGAATCTTTATTGCATTAATCACAACTTTTGCACCCCCTGTAATTCCTTTTTTTGTAACAAGATTAAAATCATCTAATGACGTATGGTACTCTTTGTAATCTCCATACTTGCTTCTGAATATTGAAGATATAGGTAAGTCAATTCCTGGTGAATTATATTGTCTCTCATCAGATCCTCTTTCTAAAAAAGAGTATTTCTTAAATCTTATTTTTAATTTTTTATAAGCCTCTAAAACTGATTGGTCTGAAAGAGAATTTTCGTATTTTGAGAGCATGCAAGAATATTTTTTTTCATCACCAATGCAACTTAAATTAAATCCGCCTATTATATTTTTTTTTAAAAGTTTGATATTTTTATGTAGATAAGCGATGGATCCTATTGTTTCTGGCAAAAAAACGAATCTTAAAGTTTTATCCTGCTTATTTTTTTTAAAATAATCTATTAAACTCATTGATACAATTGGACCTGAAAGTTCATTATTTGCCATTGAAGGATGACAAATATATGTAGAAATAAGTATTTCTGATTTAGATTTTCCAGGTATTAAATACTCTCCAAAGCATAGTTGTCCACGATAATTATGATTTGATTTAATAACTACTTTAAACTTATCGTTGTTATTATACTTTTTAATTATTGTTTTTTTTTGTTTATGCGTAATACAAAAACCCCAATTTTTAGTATAATAGCTCGTAACATAAGGAATGGCGTTTGGCTGATCTTTTAGAGAGTGAAGTTTTTTAAGTAATTCTTTTTTTTTTAAAATTTTATTAACTGGTATAGAATATCCAACTATATGTAAGTTATGATCTTTAAAATTAATAATTTTCTTATTGTTCTTGTCTAGAACATAAGCTGTTTTAATATTCCACTCTGGAGGTATTTTCCAATCAAATACTTGCTTGCCTGAACTGATCTTAAAAATTTTTAATTTTGGAAAATATTTTTTTATAATTCTTAAAAATTTTTTATTACCCTTACCAGTAATGCTAGTAGCCAAAGGAAAAACATCTTTTTTTACAACATCATAATATTTAAGTGATATCATTTAATAAATTGAAGTTAAAATCATAACACACTATTTTGTTTTGTTGTATTTACTCTTTGGTAAATAATCAAATAACAAATTATCAAAGTTAAAAACCAAAATTTGCAAATTAGAGGATTATGGGAAAAATAAACTGATGGTAAAACAAGTATCAAATAAACTATATTTATTATAAATGAATTCATGTAATTGCTTTTTTCCCTGCCAAAATATGCTGTAATTTTTCCGTAAGATAACATGTGCAAGTGCTTGTTATCTGGGAAAAAAGGAGATTTTTTTTGATAAATTTTCCTAATAAAAGAGAAAAAAACTTCAAAAAATAAGTATGATAATAGAATGCAAAAGAAGAAAGATGTAATATCTGGATTTAGGTTGTTTGTAATAATGGTATTTAACGCAATTAAAGAACCAAATAAATAAGAACCACTATCTCCAAAAAAAATTTTAGCTCTTGGAAAATTAAACATCAAAAAACAAATCAAAATAGTTAGCTGAGCTATTAAAAAAATTGAAAATTCTAAATTATTACTTTTTAAATTTAAATATAGTAATATTGAATTTATCAGAATAAGATTGATAGTAAGTAGACCGTTAAATCCGTCTATTAAATTTGCACCATTTATAATTAATAAAAAACATAACAAGGTGAACAAAACTGAAAAAAAATTTATATCTAATAGTGAATTCAAAAAGACTAAATCAATACTCTTAATCTTTATTTCTAAAAAATAAATTAAAATAAATAAAATAATAATCATGACAAAGAGTCTTGTTGTTGGTTTTATTTTGATCTTAAAATCATCCAAACTACCAATAAAAAACATACCAATAGCTATTAAAATGTAATTAATTAAAACTTCTGAATATAACAAATAGTAAAAATAAAAAAAAATGAATAAAGATATTATGCTAGCTAAACCTCCGCTACGTGAAACTGGCTCTGAGTGAAACGCTTGAGGTTTTTCAAAATCATTATCTACAAGCACACCATTAAAAATTTTATTAGAAAATTTACTTACTATTAAAAAAATGAAAAAAGTAAGAAGTGAAAAAATTGACAAAAAACCTAACTCTATAGACTCTGATTGCATTTATTTTTTTAAACCTTTATTATTTTTTTTAACAATATAAATACCTAATATTATTATAACTAATGAGGTTAAAACTCTCCATGTTATTATTTCATCCATTAATAAATATCCAAACATTACGCCAAATATTGGAATTAAGTAGGCAACTTGAGTTTGAAAAACCAGGCCATTAGTCACTAATATTCTAAATCTGATTAGCCAAGCTAATCCTGTTGCTACTATACCTAAATACATTAAAGATAATGTTGATTCTAATGTTGGGTTTGAGTTCCAAGGAGTTTCGAAAAATAATGAAAGTGGGAGCAAAAAAATTACAGACCAGATCGTTGTTGATGTTGTTACATTTTCATTGCCTTTTCTTTTAAGTCTTAATGTTAATATTCCACCTATTGAATAAAATGTAGAGCCTAAAATTGTGATTAAAACAAATAAATAATTTTCTTTGTTAATAATAAGTTCGTCAAAAAATAAAAATATAATTCCTGAAAAACCAATTATAATTCCTAAAGATTTAAAAAAAGTTATTTTTTCATCTTTAGTAAAAAAATGGGCAAGAATTGACCCGCTCATTGGAGTTGTGCTCATTAACATTGCTGCTAAATAACTATTTATTTTACTTGTTCCAATTGCAATTAAAGTAAATGGAATAGTTATATTACACACGCCAATTATTGCATATGGCTTCCAGTCTTTTGAAAAAGCTTCAATTTTGATGTTTTTATATTTACATAAAAGAAGAAGTGGAATACTGGCAAAGATGACTCTTACTAAAGCTAATGTAAACGGTTCGTAAGAATAAGTTGCAATTTTTATATTGAAGAAGGATGATCCCCAAATTAAACCCAGTAAGGTTAACAAAAATATGTCTGCTGATCTTGCTTCTCTCATTTCAAGCTGAGATTGTATTATGTGTAAAATGCATAGCTGATATATACTAATTATTGTATATTGAAATCAATACTTATATATGTTGTCCGAATAAAATTTAACAAAAACTAAATAAAAATGAGCGCTAAAGAAATTCTTAAATTAATTAAAGACAAACAAGTTGAATTTGTTGATTTAAGGTTCACAGATCCTAGAGGAAAATTACAACATTTAACCATGGACACTTCTGTAGTTGATGAAGACATGTTAAATGACGGTGTATTTTTCGATGGTTCCTCTATAGCTGGTTGGAAAGCAATTAATGAGTCAGACATGATATTAAAACCTGACTTAAATAGACCTATAATTGATCCATTTAATTCTCACACAACACTTAATATTTTTTGTGACATTATGGATGCTGTAAAAAAGAATCCTTACGAGAGAGATCCTAGAGGAACTGCAAAGAAGGCTGAAGCTTATTTAAAAAAAACTGGAATTGGTGACAAATCTTATTTCGGACCTGAGCCTGAATTTTTTGTATTTGACGATGTAAGATTTAAAAATGAGATGAATGAAACAAGTTTTTCAATTGATAGTTCTGAAGGACCATATAATTCCGGAAAAAAATATGAAAATGGAAACATGGGACACAGACCAGGAGTTAAGGGAGGTTATTTCCCCGTTCCACCTGTAGACAGCGCTCAAGATATGAGGGCAGAATATTTAAAAGCTTTAAAAGATATGGGAGTTAAAGTTGAAAAACATCACCATGAAGTTGCTCCGAGTCAACACGAACTTGGAATGTATTTTGGAACTTTAACCAATATGGCTGATAACCTTCAACTTTATAAGTATGCAGTGCAAATGGTAACTCATTCATTTGGTAAGACTGCAACGTTTATGCCTAAGCCTGTGAAAGGAGATAATGGATCAGGTATGCATTGTCACCAATCAATTTGGAAAGGCAGCACTCCAGTTTTTATGGGCAAAGAATACGCAGGTTTGTCTAAAACCGCGTTATATTATATTGGCGGAATTTTAAAACACGCTAGAGCAATAAATGCATTCGCGAATGCTACTACTAACAGTTATAAAAGACTTATTCCAGGTTTCGAAGCGCCCGTTATTTTAGCTTATTCAGCAAGAAATAGATCGGCTTCTTGCAGAATACCTGTAATAATGAATCCAAAAGCTGCTCGTATGGAGATTAGATTTCCTGATGCAGCTGGAAATCCTTATTTAACTTTTGCATCAATGTTAATGGCAGGAATAGATGGAATTAAAAATAAAATCGATCCTGGAAAATCTTTTGATAAAGATTTATACACATTATCTGAGGAAGAAGTTAAAAAATTGCCTACAGTTTGTGGATCATTGAGGGAGGCTATGCAAAATTTAGATAAAGATAGAAAATTTTTAACTGAAGGTGGTGTTTTTACAGATGATCAAATAGATGCATATATAGATCTTAAATTTCAAGAAATTTACAAATTTGAACATACTCCACATCCTATAGAGTTTGAAATGTACTACAGCGGCTAAAACTAACAAACATTAGGTTTTGAAAGACTCTCCACATCCACATCTTTCAGTCTCATTGGGATTATTAAAAACAAATTGAGAAGAAAATTTTTCTTTTTTATAATCCATTTCAGTACCTAATAAATACATAACAGCCTTTGGATCAATAAAAACTTTTACACCTTTATCTTCAATTATTTCCTCATTGGGTTTTTTATCTCTTGCGTATTCCATTATATAAGATAAACCTGCACATCCGCCTGATTTAACCCCTATCCTAACACCGATAGCAGTATTCTCAGCTTTTGACATTATTTCTTTTATTCTATTTACAGCCTTATCGCTAAGTCTAATTATTGGCTCGGTCATAAATTTAGTTCTAATTTTGCTGCCTCTGACATTTTATCTTTGTTCCATGGTGGATCCCAAACTAATTTCAATTCCACATCATCGATGCCTTCAATTTTAAGTATATTATCTTTTACCATTTTGGGCAAACTTTCAGCTACAGGACAGTTAGGAGAAGTAAGTGTCATTTCAATTGATGCTTTATTATGACCTTCAATTTCTATTTTGTAAATCAAGCCTAATTCATAGATATTAACCGGTATCTCTGGGTCATATATCTTCTTAATTTCACTTATTATTTTCTCTTTTAAATTTTCAGCCATGACTATGTATTCTTTTTATCAATAGCTGACATTAAGGTATGCCATGCCATTGTTGCACATTTTATTCTCATCGGAAATTCTTGAACACCAGATAAAGATGAAATTGTAGTTATTTGATCTTCGGACAAACTATTCAAAGTTATTTTTTTTTTATTTTTTAACATATTTAAAAAATCATCTGTGATTTTTTTTGAAAAATTGAGATCTCTCCCTTTAAGTGTATCTGTTAAGATTGAGGCTGACGCCAAAGATATCGCACATCCCTCACCTTCAAAACTTAAGCCAGAAATATTTTTTTCTTCATCCAATTTTAAATAAATATGAACTTTATCACCGCACAAAGGATTATGTGCTTTTGCATCATGATTATAGCCTTCGCATTTTCCTTTATTTCTTGGATTTTTTGCATGATCGAGAATAATTTCTTGGTATAGTTCTTTTAGATCCATTTAAACCTCAAATACTTTTTTACATTTGTTAATTGCCTCACATAACACATCAATATCATCTTTGGAATTGTAAAGGCCTATAGATACTCTTGCAGATGCAGGTATTCCAAGCTTGTCATGTAATATTTGACAACAATGGTGTCCAGCTCTAATTGCAACTCCATCATCATCCAGTATAGTTGCAATGTCGTGTGGATGAATTCCTTTCATTGTGAAAGAAATAATGGAAGCTTTATTTTTAGGATTACCAATTATGTTTACAGAATTATTTTTTTTTAATTGTTCTATTCCATATTCCAGTACTTCACTCTCATGGTTTTCAATATTATTAATTCCTAAGTCCTTCAAAAATTTTATAGATTTTGCAAAAGCAACTACTTCTGCGGTCTGCATTGTGCCTGCCTCAAATTTTGTGGGTGATTCTGCGTACGTAATATTGTCTTTTTTTACTTCGCTGATCATTCCTCCACCTCCTTGGTAAGGAGGCAGCTCATCAATCCATCTTTTTTTTGCGTATAAAATTCCTAATCCATTCGGCCCATACATTTTATGGCATGAAAATGCGTAGAAATCGCAATCTAAATCTTGGACATCTAAAGCTAAATGCTGAGCCCCTTGCGTGCCATCAATAAGGACTGGGATATTTTTAGATTTAGCAAGATCAGTAATTTTTTTTACGGGCATTATAGTGCCTGTCACATTTGAAATATGAGTAAATGCTATAATTTTTGTTTTTTTGGTAATTAATTTTTTAAATTCATCTACATTAATTTCTCCATTATTATCAACTGAAGCAAACTTAATAATTGCTCCCTTTTTTTCTCTTAAATAATGCCAAGGAACATAATTTGAATGATGCTCAAGTTCAGTAAGTATAATTTCATCGCCACTTTGGATAAATTTTTCACCATAAGAATTGGCCACCAAGTTTATCGCTTCAGTAGCACCTTTAGTAAAAATAATCTCTTCTCTGTATTTTGCATTAATGTAAGATTTTACTATATCTCTTGTTTCTTCGAACCTATTCGTAGCTTTTACAGCTAAAGTATGGACACTTCTACCAACATTAGAAAATTCAGTTTCATAAAATTTTGATATCTCGTTAATTACTGTTTTAGGTTTTTGTGATGAATTCGCGCTATCTAGGTATATTAAATTTTTACCATTTATTTTTTGTTTAAAAATTGGGAACTCAGATTTAATGTTTTTTATATTCATAAACACCGCTTTCTAACTTTTCTTTAATAAATTTTTTCATAGTCTCGCTTTGAATCGAGTCAATTATTTCACTTAAAAATCCATTTACTAATAAATTTATTGAATCTTTTCTGCTCAAGCCTCTCGACATTAAATAAAAAATTGAATTTTCATCTATACTTCCAGATGTGGAGCCGTGAGAACATTTAACATCATCAGCATAAATTTCTAATTCGGGCTTTGAATTAAATTCAGAATTCTCACTTAATAAGATAGCTTTGCTTAGTTGATATGCGTTAGTTTTTTGAGCAATATCTTTAACAAAAATTTTACCTTGGAAAATACCCTTGCTATCTGAGTTTAGAACATTTTTTACTTTTTGATAGCTTTTACAATTTGGGAATAAATGATTAATTTTTGTTTTAATTTCTTGATGATCGTCTTGGTCAACATATGATGCAGATTGAAGATTACATTCACAATTTTCACCCTCTAAGTCAAACTGTAAATCTAGTTTATTAAACTTAGGGCCAGATGGAAAAATAAATGAGCTGTAATTTGAATTTGCTTTTAACTTATTTATTTTAAATCTGTGAAAATATCCCTTATTATTCTCATTGTGCAATATTATATTCTTATAAACTGAGTTTTCATTTAAATCTATACTTTCATAAGAATTATATAAAAATTTATTTTTGGACTTATTTACTTCAAAATCAATTGTATGAAGTTCAGAATTTTTTCCTAAAACTATTTTGTTTTTAATGTTTAAAATATTTTCATTCAAGTTTTCTGTTAAAATATTATAAATTACTAAAATTTTTTTAAACCTATAATTTTCTTCAACTTTTAAAAGATATCCGTTATTAGAAAGCGCGTGATTTAAATTAACTAAAGAATTGAATTCTTGTTTATTATTCAAATCATCATTAAGAAAATCTATTACTTTAACTTTATTTTTTTCTTCAAATTGAAAATTGTAAGAATTTAATTTACCATTTGTAAGCACTATATAGTTGTGTTCGAAATCTTTTATAAATTGAAATTCTTCAGTTTTTGAGCTTTCGATATTTATATTTAATTTAGTAAAGTTTTTTGAAATTATCTGTTTAAAATCAGAAAATTTCCAATCTTCAATTTTTTTATTAGGAAAACCATTCGTATTGAAAAAATTTAGACTCTTAATTCTGAAACTCTTCTCCTTTTCAGAAAATTTTCCAATTTTATCAATTTCGCTTTCATTAATTTTAAAATTTTCTATCATGTTAGATTATTTCTTTGTATCCGGTTTTTTCTAGCAGTTCAGCAAGCTCCATAGTGCCTGATTTTGCTATTTTACCATTTGCTAATACGTGAACAAAATCTGGTTTAATATAATTTAATAATCTTTGATAATGGGTTATAATAAGAAATGATCTTTTTGGATTCCTTGATGAATTAACCCCATTTGCCACTGTCTTTAATGCATCAATGTCTAATCCTGAGTCTGTCTCATCAAGTATAATTAAATTTGGATCTAGCATTTTCATTTGCAGAATTTCATTTTTTTTCTTTTCACCACCTGAAAATCCAACGTTTAATTGTCTTGTCATCATTTTTTCATCCATACCAAGTTCTATAGAAGTTTCTTTTATCTTTTTTAAAAATGACAAAGTATCTAGTTCTTTTTCTCCCCTAGCTTTTCTCACTTTATTAAGAGACGTTTTCAAAAAATTGCTAGTATTTACTCCAGGAATTTCTAAAGGATATTGAAATGCGAGAAATATTCCTTTCTGGGCTCTTTCATCGATTGGTATTTCCTCTAAATTTTCTCCTTGATATTTTAATAACCCTGATATTTCATAGCCCGGCTTCCCAGAGAGAACATTGGCCAAAGTGCTTTTACCAGAACCGTTAGGGCCCATTATTGCATGCAATTCACCTGGCTTTATAGAAATATCCAAACCTTTAAGAATATCTTTTTTATTGATGGATGCTTTTAAGTTTTTAATTTCTAACATTAACCTACACTGCCCTCTAAACTTATGCCCACCAATTTTTGTGCCTCAACAGCAAATTCCATAGGTAATTGTTGCAAAACATCTTTACAAAAACCATTAACAATTAAACTTACTGCTTCCTCTTGATTTAATCCTCTTTGATTACAATAAAACAACTGATCTTCGTTAATTTTAGATGTTGTAGCTTCATGTTCAATTGTTGATGATGAGTTTTTATTCTTTATATATGGAACAGTATGTGCGCCACATTTATTACCCATTAAAAGAGAGTCACATTGAGTATAATTCCTACTATTAATAGCTTTTCTTCCAATATCTACGAGGCCCCTATAAGTATTGTCAGCTTTTCCTGCTGATATTCCTTTTGAAATAATTTTGCTTTTTGTGTTTTTGCCTAGGTGTATCATTTTTGTTCCAGTGTCTGCTTTTTGATGGTTGTTTGTTATTGCAATAGAATAAAATTCTCCTACTGAATTATCACCTTGAAGTATACAACTAGGATACTTCCAAGTAATTGCAGAACCAGTTTCGACTTGTGTCCAAGAAATTTTTGAATTTTTTCCTCTACATGCTCCCCTTTTTGTAACAAAATTATATATTCCTCCTCGACCTTCTTTATCACCTGGGTACCAGTTTTGAACCGTTGAATATTTTATTTCTGCATCATCTAAAGCAATTAATTCTACATTGGCTGCGTGAAGTTGATTTTCATCTCTCATCGGTGCAGTACATCCCTCTAAATAGCTTACGTAACTACCTTTGTCTGCAATAATCAAAGTTCTCTCGAACTGTCCTGTTTCGGAGGCATTAATTCTAAAATATGTTGAAAGTTCCATCGGGCATCTTGTGTTTGGAGGTATGTAAACAAAAGAACCATCAGTGAAAACTGCTGAATTTAAAGTAGCAAAATAATGATCACTTATGGGGATAACAGAACCTAAATATTTCTTTACTAAGTCGGGATGTTTTTGAATAGCTTCTGAAATTGGACAAAAAATTATACCTTTTTTGGTTAATTCTTCTTTAAAAGTGGTTGCTACAGAAACTGAATCAAAAACTGCATCGACTGCAACACCACTTAACCTTTTTTGTTCATTTAAGGGTATCCCCAATTTATTGTAAGTCTCAATTAATTTTGGATCTATCTCTTCTAAACTTTTTGGTTTGTCTTTCATGCTTTTCGGAGCAGAAAAATAATATAGATTTTGATAATCTATCTTCGGATATTTTGGTTTTTGCCAAATAGGTTCTTTTGAGACTTTCAATCTCTCGAATGCTTTAAGTCTCCATTCTAACATCCATTTAGGCTCCTTTTTTATTTTAGAAATAAATTCAATAGTTTCTTTTGTTAGTCCTTTTGGGGCCTTTATATTCTCAATGTCGGTTGTAAAACCGTATTTATATTCTTGATTGCTGTCGATGTTTTGATTTTTCATTATTCTCCAAATAGTCAATTTGTATTATGTCTTGTAATTTTATTTTCTCAAAAAACCCGTTAATATGTTTGTCTAATTGGTCCCACAAGTTGTGAGTTATGCATTTTGTAGATTTATTATTGCATCCTCTTTTTGAATGTTTTTTACAATTTAGTGTTTTTATCTCTTCATCTACAGCAAAAATTATATTTGACAATTTGATTTCTGATGGAGCTTTATCTAAAATATATCCTCCGTTAGCTCCTCTTGCGCTTTTTACAAGTTTATTTTTTTTCAGCTTTATAAAAATTTGTTCGAGATAGGCTAACGATATATTTTGTCTAACAGATATTTCAGCTAAACTAATCGGTTTAACATTTGTATTTGACGCTAAATCCGCCATTGCCATCACAGCATATCTTCCTTTAGTAGTAAGCTTCATAATTCAACGTTGTAATACAATAATTTTAGAGCAATTCCTACTTATTTAGTCGGATTAAAAAATATTATTTGACGCAGAAAAACGTGTTATAAAGTTTATCTTTTTTTTGAAAATAATAATCATTACTAAATAATGAAACCTAAAAGTTTGGAAATTTTTATACCGGGCCCTGCTGGAAGAT
>MDSV01222028.1_pt1 | contig 11329 bp, 10 predicted proteins | sample 810851 | NCBI WGS metagenome assembly MDSV01 (sample SAMN05326640, study PRJNA326480) | marine metagenome | isolation source: seawater | place: Atlantic Ocean: North East | collected 2012 | reverse complement strand
CTGTGGTCGAATATCTTACATGACCCATGGCCATTTGGCCTTGCATTCTTTCTATTATTGGCTTTTTCGTGAAGTGATCACTTACAAGACCTATATGCCTTTCAGAATGAAAACGTTTTCCATCATAGCTTACGATACCTGCAGCTTCTTGGCCTCGATGTTGTAAAGCATGCAACCCCAGCGCTGTTATGGCTGCAGCTTCTTCATTACCGGAAATGCCAAAAACACCACATTCTTCACGCAATTTATCGTCAGCTTGGTCCCAAAGAAACATCATGATCCCCATAAGTTAAGTTTATAAGAAAACTTTTCAGGCAATTTTACACTAGTCACGACATGGGCCCGAATACAAGCAACATCATAAGAAAATCCATTTAAACTTTGGTAAAATACAGTGGAGGATTCTTATAGTTTAAAAATCAAAAATTATTTTTTATAATATTGGCGCAACGAAATAGCAAAAATGCGTAACAAAAATTCATAATATGTTTCTTTAATGAAAACCAAATGGCGAAGCTCGAGTTGTTACGCGCGAGAAAGCGTATTCAGCTACAGGAGTCATGCAAGTCGATTAACCAAATTAGATTTCGATTGATACTCAGAGTTTTTGTACCGATTGAATATCCAATCAAGTGGTGTCCAAGAGATGAATGAATAGTAGATTGTCAATGTGAAAAGAATGCCTAATAAGAAGCTAAGCAATATAACAATCATAAATGAATTTTTTGAAAACTGCATAAAACCTATCGTTGAAAACAAAGTATTTAATTAATGAGGTTGATATAATGCAATTAATTTATGCTGACTTTCGGGTAACACGAAGAGCATCATCTGATTAGTTTACTGGAACGGTATGGCAAGACCCCATTATTGAAGCTGATCATCCTGAACGAGTACGTGTTTTAAAAGTTGCTTTTGAACCAGGTGCTAGCACTGCGTGGCACATTCATCCTCTCGGCCAAACATTATATGTGGTAAGCGGTTTTGGTTTAATGGGTCTAAGAAATAAAACTCCACAGGCTATTAATACTGGAGATACAGTGTGGACCCCGACAGGTGAAGAGCATGGGCAAGGAGCCTCTTCTACTCATTGTCTTATAAGCATCATCATTTTATACCAATAGCTTTTGAAAGTTGTGTATGAAATTGATTAAAGTTATAGTAAAAATGCTTAATTTGAGTGCTATGAAAATTCTTTTGCAACTGTATTATAATTGCACACGATAAGTGGTGGTTCCATAACCAAATAAAAAGGTGAGTGGTGAAATTTTAGTTTGATCTACAGATTTGATTTATTTTTTGGATGAGTAAAAGTGATAAATAAAAAAAAGATTTTAAATAAAATAACTGGCGTATTCGGTTATGAAATTGAGAGACGTACCGAAAGCGTGCATTGGATGGAAAACTATAGACGCAATGTTTCTTGGAAAATATCATTGCCTAAAATTGACCTTATCAACAAAAAAAAGAGATTTTGGGACTTGCTCCTCTATGAAGAGAAAAGCTTGCCAGTCAAACCTGTCTACCTAAACATAGGAGCTGGATCATTTTTTCACCCACGCTGGCATAATTTGGATTGGGTTTCGGAAAAGTATGCCTATCAGCAAAAGAGTGTTAACATTGAAATGGACTTGAAAAGTAAGGAGCCATTTCCCGTCAAGCAAAACTCCGTTAAAATCGCTTATACATCGCATCTTATTGAACATTTACCCCAACACTGTGTGGAGCATATCTTTAAAGAAACTTACAAAGTGCTTAAACAGGGTGGAATATTTCGTATAACCTGCCCAGATATTGACTTGGAGTACAATGCTTACATAAATGGCAAATCTTGGCTTGGAAGATCTGTTTCTAGTGCAACAAGCAAGGAACAAATTTTTTTAGAAAGATTTGCTTATGTGCTAACTGAAAAGGCTAATTTTAATCAAACCAAGAAATATACTGATGAAGAGATAAAATCTGTCTTTTTTAGTAAATCAAAAGAAGAAGCATTGGATTACTTTATAAACCAAATTCCCGACGAAGCGAATGACGCTTATCCTGGTGCTCATATGAACTGGTTTAATGAAAATAAACTCTTTGGTATGCTGAAAAAAGTAGGGTTCACCAATATAAAAAGTTCAAGATTTGGACAGTCTGCTGCTATTCAATTAAGAAATGTAGATTTTTTTGATAACACGCACCCTTATATTTCCCTATATGTTGAATGCTACAAAACTTAAGATTTATCACATAGAAATGATTAATTTGTACTTTTTAATATGACTGAATAGGGGGGGCTGCAAAATGAGCCTTAAGGTTGATTTTATTCATATAGAGTTTGCCAATAAGGGAACTTCATGGCTTCAAGACGTTGCTTTTCCTTCTCATTCCAAAATTAAAATGCTTGGAAAGCAAAGAATTTCTTTATTAGGTTTTTTGATCCAGTTTATTGTAGATTAGTTAAGCGAAAAAAGAATTTTATATCTAAGTCGTACGAGAAATTTTTACTCAATTATTATTATGAAAGTAATAAAAGGCTTGAAAAGCAATTAGGCGTTTCTCTGGCCAGAAAGGGCTGGAAATCTACTAAAAAGTCTTCAAGTTAAAACACATTTGGTAAACAACTACTTCATACTTTCGGACATTTATAATGTGTATTAAATCACTGAAAGCTTATGTTCGTTTTATCATATTTTAAAGTCAAAAAGAATGCTCTATTGTCATGGATTCATTCTTCTCCATAGAAGAATACATAAATAACCCGCCAAAGTTTGAAAATACCGAAACATAACAAAATTTTTCGGCGTCAATTTTATTATCAACTTTAAATAAATCTCGAAAGTATATACCGTCTGGCAAATCGTTTAGGCTATTTAAGTCTAGGCGTTTTTCCATAAATTCCATATCGTTTTCCGTATATAACCTAAATACAATGAAAATGTTTTCAGGAATTTCATAGATTTCCGGGTAGGTATTGAAAAACAAGCGGGAATTGAATTTCATAGATACCACTGCCCAATGAAATCGTTTGGGGGGTCTTTTTTCGTGAACAATACCCATCGAGCATTCTAGTGGTAAAGAACTGTTCTCTTTACGATACTCAAACCCAGTCACTATACGAGATGGAATACTATTCGAGTCAGAAGAGGTAAACTCTAATTTGTCGAGGCCTTTGGAATCAATTACGACCCCTGTTTCGGTTTCAAGTATCGAGGAGCTTGAACTTATTTTGTACCGGCCTTTCGAAAACTTTGGATAAACGACAACCCTTCCTTGATCTGATTCAGATAGAATCGAAGGCCACTTCATCAAGGCTGGTTTGGTTGCTTGAATTTTATTTGTTGAAAATTCCGAATAGTCAAAGTTAGAATGTGTGACTTGTAATTCACCAGTTGAAATGTTCTCCCATAAAAGCAAAAGGCGAGTAAATGCAGTTCGGTTTTCAAAATGCACTGTTCCCCATCCATCAGACCCATTCAAAAATATTTTATAGTCAGGAAAAATTTTTGAAACATCAAAAATATGGGTTTGAAATGGTTCCAAAGGGGGTATTGTGAACCTGACCAACTTTTCCTCACCAGATTTTGACGTAATAGTAAATAACCCGATCTGTTCAGGTACGTCCAAGTGTCCATTGTGAAAGACCGCCCTGTTTTCAATCTCTTGCACGTTTCGAATTGTCCAACAGCTTTCCCGCCCACTAGTCAAGGAACTCCCATCTTCTATTTCTATTAGATTATGGTTGCGGCTATATGAATGAACCATAGTTATTGAGGATTCAGTTTCGTAAACACCCATTACAGCAGCGTATGGTATCCTCAAATTTTTATTGCCAAAAGCCTCAACCTCAACCGAACCTTCTTCTACCGGCCAATCACTTTCATTGATTACCAAACCACCCTCAAAATAGCGTTCACGTCTTTCTATCAATTTCCCATTAAAATCTCTGACTGAAAATAATAGGCCAACCTGCATTCCATTTTTAAAATCCCAGTAATTCGATACCGTAATGGTGGATTTCGTCCGTCTTGGTAAATAAAAAATAGCTGATGATCTAAAAATTGAGCCAAATTGCGCTGAATAGTTCTTTTGCTGATCAAGTAAAATTGACAATCTTTTATCCTATTTCTGAGTTATTAATGAAGGATATATTTGATGATGAGAATGTCAATAACACGCTTTTTTTCTTTAGGTAATTTTTAAATCCGCCAAACGCCTTATTTAACTGTCATTTGTCTGATTTAAATTAAATAGGGGAGGGAAGAATGATGTAGCATAATTTTAAGGCTACCATTATCAAGGAATTAAATAGACTATTAACATTACAAAGGAAATCTCTCATGACAATTAGGGTATCAGTTAACGGGCTTGGACGTGTTGGTCGAAATGTGATAAGACAAATCCTAGACTCCAAGGACTTAAAGTTAGTCCACGTGAATGATATAAATCCGTCTATTGAAAACCTTGCTTACCTTTTAAATTTTGACACAACTTATGGTCGTTTACATCCTCCTTTTGAAGTCGTCAGTGGTGGGCTAGAACGGCTTGGAAGCAGAATAGAGGTTACTTCCTTTGAGTGTCCAAAAGATATTCCATGGAACGACTATAATATTCATGTAGTTGTTGAGGCAACGGGAGTTAATAAAATCCAAACCTCAATAGGAACGCTTGTTAAAGCTAGAAAAATTAAAAAGGCAATAGTAACACATTCATCTAGTGAAGTTGATAAGACAATTATATTTGGAGTTAATGAATTTGATTACAAACCCGGACAGCATTTTTATATTTCGTCATCAATATGTGATGCGAATGCGGTTGCACCAGCCTTATCAAAAATAAACTCTGAATTTGGAATTAACAGTGGAAGCTTACTGACTTTACATCCTTGGCTTGGTTATCAGAATTTAGTGGATGGCCCGTGTAGGTCGTTTGCCTATCCAGGGCACTATGAAGAAAATTTTGCGCTTGGACGTGCATCAACAGAGGCATTGATGCCAAAGTCCACTAGCTGTATGCATGCTGTTAGGGATGTTTTACCCGATATACCAGATTTTATGTCAATGTCTTATCGTGTCCCGACACCAGTTGTTTCAGCTGCGATTTTGAACATTAATGTTAAACAGTCAGTAACAAAAAACGAGGTCATTAGCTTTTTTTATGAAGTTGAAAAAAAACAGGTTGTCCCAGTATTTAAATTAAATTCTGATCAGTTGATATCCAAAGACTTTGTTGGGAGTAGAAATAGCTGTATAATTGATACTCGCTGGATTGAAATAGGTCCAAATGGGTCAGATGTGCGATTAGCGTTGTGGTACGATAATGAATATGGTTATTCTGCTCGGGTTCTTGATACCGTTCGCTTGATAGGTGATGGTGGATGAGAAAGGTTCTTATCTTAGATTTTGATGGGGTAATAGTTGATAGTATTGATGAGTGTTTCGAGAGATCTTTTGATGCATATGAATGCCTACATGATGGGTTCTTAGTTTCTAGTTATAATAAAAACCTGTTTTATAAATATCGTTATTTAGTTGGGCCAGCATCATACTTTGTGTACTTGTTAGATGCTGTAAAAATTATGTCAAAACTTAAAGTGCAAAGGTGTACAGTAGAACAACTCTTCAACGAACTATTATCCAGTGAGACTAAACAACAAAAAGAAAGAAGGATGACTTTTGAAGATTTATTTTTTTCATCTCGTGAGCTCTCTCGCTCCACAGATGAAGCCATGTGGCTAGCCAAGCATAAATTATACCAACAGATAGTTCCAATTATCTCCAATTACTGTTCAGAGAAAGTCTTTGTAGCTACGATGAAGGATAGAGATTCAGCAGTATCACTACTTGAACACTTCAAAATAAAAATTCCAAGTTCAAATGTACTTGGGAGTAATTTTGGTCCAAATAAGGCGGCCCACATATCTGAAATTTTAAAGCGAACGCAAGCAAAACCTGCTAATGTTACTTTTATTGATGATAATGCTGAGCATCTGGTTCAGGTATCAGATTTTGGGCTTAATTTAGCATTTGCTTCATGGGGTTATGGAAAAGCCAAGGATTGTGTTCATCAAAAGCTAACAAATGTTGAGATTCTACAGTGAGTAAAATTATTCTAATTGCAGGCGCCTCAGGCGTTGCTAAATCTTCAACTTCTAAGAAGTTATCCGAGTTATATGGTATCACACATCGAATAGGCTCTGGTTTTGTAAGAGAAATGGCCAAAAGTTTTATTTCAGAAAAGGACAAACCAAGTCTATACCGATACTCATTTTACCAAGACAGCGAAATTTCTGCTTTTGAAAATCTTTATTCGCAATCCGAAATCATACAACCAATGATGCAATTAGCAATTGATCGCGCATATCGAGAGGGTACGGGACTAATAGTTGAAGGTGTAAACGTTATACCTGGGTTAACGCTGATGCATTACAAAGAAATTCAACCGGTAGTGCTGTATGTAGAAGATGAGGCAAAGCACTTTGAGATGATTAATGGAGAAACGCATGCCAATAGGCATGTTTCCCCGCAACAATTAAAGCTTGTTCGAGATATTCAACATGTGCTAATTAAGCGTGCAGCGGAATACAATTGGCCAGCGATAGACATAACTAAAGAGGGTGGGGAACATGAGCTCAGAAGCTGTTTACTATAATGAGGAGAGGAAAAAACTACTACTTGGGAAATCTGTAGCAGTTCTCGGATACGGCAGTCAGGGCAGAGCTCAAGCACTAAATTTAAGGGACTCTGGTTTGGATGTTCGCGTTGCAAATCGAGGTGATGAATATTGTGAAAAAGCGTTGTCCGATGGCTTTAAAATTCATAAATTTGAAGATGCCGTTGACGGGGCTGATTTAGTGCTAATGCTTATTCCTGAACACGCACAACCTGAGATATATAATTTAATTGAAGCCAGATTAAAGTCAGGCGTCATGCTTGTGGTTTCTCATGGTTTTTCTCTTCATTTTGAAACTGTAATTCCAAAGCCAAATATGGACGTGGCGATACTAGCACCTAGAATGCCAGGCAAACCAATCCGCGAAAGTTATTTAGAGGGAACAGGTATTCCTGCATTTTATGGTGTTATCAATAATGCTTCGGGTAATTGTGAGGACAAAGTTTTATCACTTGCCGACAATTTAGGTTATACAAAAAAAGGTGTTATAGTTACATCTCTGAAAGAAGAAACAGAGGTCGATTTATTTATAGAGCAATTTTTACTACCACGTCTTATACATTTATTAGAACAGAGTTTTAATTTCCTTATTCAAAAAGATGTTTCACCAGAGGTTGCTCACATGGAAGTATTTTCATCGGGTGAGTTAGCTGATCTTTTAAAGATTGCTTCAAAGGAAGGTCTGTATGAAGCTTGGACTAATCATGCTTCACCTACCTGCAGATATGGTATCTTAAAGGGTATAGAGCGCTGTGAGCAGAGAACTGATTATACTGAAGAAATGGAAAGAGTGTTAAGTGACATCCGAAACGGTAACTTTGTAGATAAGTTGAAAGAAGAATACGAGGTTAACTTAGAAAATTTAACAAAGTTCGACACTGCTAATGATAAAAAGCCGATATCTAAAACACAATTATCCATAAGAAAACTATTTACATGAAGTCTGCGTTTATTACAGGCGGCACATCCGGGATAGGAGAAGAAGTCGTTTCTAGACTTTTAGGCTTAAATTATCAAGTTTCCTATACTTCGCGTAGGAAGAACGTGGAAGAATCTAGAACTAATTCAAATGTTTATGAACTAGACATGTGTGATACTGTTACGATTGACTCTTTGATCGAGACACTTGCTAGTTGTAAATCACGTTTTGATTTAATTTTACTAAATGCAGGTTACACAGAATTTGTTCCTCTCAAAGATACACTAGAGGCTCTCACTCCTGAACTTTTTGAAAAAGTTCTTAATGCTAATTTGAGTAGTAACTATCGATTAATCCATGGATTATCGCCTATGGTTAAGCCTGGAGGTCACGTTATAATGATATCCTCAGTAGCTGCATACACAGGTATCGGAAGTAACTTAGCTTATACACTTAGCAAGCAAAGTTTAAAAACAATGACAGCAATTTTAGCAAAAAATAATAAATATATGATCCGATTTAATGCTGTTGCTCCTGGGCTTACAAGGACAAATTTTACAGATAAGTTTCCTGATGATTATTTCGAAAATTATCGAAAAGACACACCACTCGCGCGACTATCAAGCGTTCAAGACATTGCAGATGCTATATTATCCCTTGAGACGGATCTTAAGTTTGTAAACGGACAAACAATTTTAGTTGATGGTGGCTATTATTAATTCTTTTACCGTGGTTGCATTTAGCGCTGGATCAGGAAAACGACTATGGCCTAAAACTTGTTCCAAGCCTAAGATTTTTGTTAAAGTTGGAAGAAAAAGAATTTTTGATTACACGCTCCGCTTCTTTATCCAAAGTTATTTATGTCGAAAAACATTTGTAATCTTTCTTAGAGCGAGAAAAAACTATTTAAAAGATTTAAAAAGTTTTGGTAACTTGGAGCTTGTTAAAAATAATTTCCCACCTGATAGTCACTGTGCTTCTTCTTTATATTCTGTCTATAAAAAATTAGAGGGGGGTGTTTTATTTTTCAATTCAGATTTGATATTAAATAATCCTAACTTAAAGTACATTTTGAAAGAAGTTTCAAAGTCAAATCATTCTATAGTTTTTGGGATATCCAGAAAATTTTCAACATATAATTGTGATTTGCAAAGAGTGAAATCAGATCGGTATGGACGCATAATTGATTGGTCATTAGATACAAACGACTTTGACTCATACGTCACCGGGCCCATTTATTTATGTGGAAAGGATGTAAAAAAAATGAAAAATATTTTAGACTCGGCTGAAACAAAAAGTATCGTAAAATTACCATGTTTTACTTTTTTCTCTAAGTTAATTAATGAAGTTGAATTTAAGTTTCGCAAACTTAATTCCTATGGCTTTGCAGAGATTGATACCCTCAGAGATTTGAAAGCAGCAAAGTATAAAAATTGGATTGACTAAATAAACTTGTTAATTCGCTGAATTAAAACTTAATTCTTACTGATCACCACTCTTAGGTGGTAATGGTATACTCCTGTTATACCAAATATCGTCTTCTTCAAATCGTTTACTTTTCATAAAAGTTTAAGTAGTCGAAAATTTTGTTAGCTACAAGCTCGTTAGCATATTCTAAAAAATGAACATTATCCCTAAAAATATCAATTTTTGTATCATTAAAAATAATATCGGTATCTAAAAGGGTTATATTTTTTGGATATTCTTTTTTTAATAACTCTAATCCTTGCTTCATCATAGGATATGCTTTTTCGTAATACAAAGAGTATTTAAAACCATATTTATTTATCAGAATGTTATAATTTTTTTCTTCATCTATAGTTTTAAAATTCTTAGAAAAAATAGTTGGCTGAACACCTACATATAATTGAATATCGTTATTTTTAAGTAAAAAAAGCATTTTTTTCACGTTTGCCAGATAATTTTGAACTATCTCATCGATAAGGTCATAATCTGTTTTATCTAAATCAACCTTAGTAATTGATTTAATATTATTTACGCTTCCAGCGCTAACAAGGTGCCTTAAATATTTATAGGAGTATAACGAGTGTAAAAAATAGTTTTTTAAATAAGTATAGATTGAAATTAGAGGATTTTTTCTTAGAGTTAAATTATCCTCAATTTGAGACTTAATTACTCTTGAATGAACTATGTCATAAGATCGTAGTTCATTAAAATCTTTTACTCTGTATTTAGCATCGATATCATTGGCACCACTCATATATATCACCTTATCAAAAGGTATTTTATCAGATAATAAATGCATTAAATTGAATTCTTGATTTGAAATATATCCACCTATACCAGCATTTAAAACTTCGTACCTATTCTCACCGATAGTTGTATCAATTTTCTTTTCTAAATACTGATCAATATTTTCTTTAAAGTTTTGTCTTAATCCGCTACTTACCACTGAGGAGCCTAGTAATAAAATTTGTTTTTTAGAAAAATTTGGCTCATCGTCAACTAAACCAAAAGAATTAGTATAAAATGTTTCACTTTTTAAATTTGGCTTGTACAAGTAAATTAGGTTGGGATGATATTCTCTAGCACCATTGTTTTTAATGCCTAGTGAAATAATATTTTGAAAATGATTTGCTAAATTTTCTTTACCTATTTTTGAATATTTAAGTAATGGTAGATACTCTTTTTTTACTTCTGTATGATTTTGAAAATGGGTTACTTTATAGAAACAAAAAATCTCGATAAGTACAAATAGTGGAACTAATGTAATTGAAACTATAATTGTATTTTTTAGAATATTTTTAATATTAATCCAACTCATAGCGTTCCTTATAATCCTCTTTAAGCGCTTCGTTTTGATCTTCTTTGTAAAGAACATAATTACCGACAGCTAAAACATCCAATTCTGTACCCATAAAGCACTTAAACGCATCTTTCGGTGTGCAAACAATCGGTTCACCGCGAACGTTAAACGATGTGTTTACAACGAGTGGACATCCTGTCTTTTTCTTGAACCTAGAAATTAGCTTATGATAGCGATGGTTGGTATCTGCATGTACTGTCTGTATTCGTGCGGAATAATCAACATGCGTTATAGCTGGCACCGAGGAGCGCGGAACGTTTAACTTGTCAATACCAAATAGCGCCTCTTCTTCTTTAGTCATTGCTCGACGCCTATCTTTTTTAACGTCAGCGACAAGAAGCATATATGGGCTATCTGTTTCAAGTGCAAACCATGTACCTACATCTTCTCTTAAGACGCTAGGCGCAAACGGACGAAAGCTTTCCCGGTATTTGACTTTCAGGTTAAGCTGCTTTTGCATAATTGGCGAGCGAGGATCAGCAATTATACTTCTTCCTCCTAACGCTCTTGGACCAAACTCCATGCGCCCTTGCATCCAGCCAACCGCTTTTTTATCAACTAATGCTGACGCAACCGCTTCAATCATATCGTCTTCAGAAAGCTTTCTAAACACCGCGCTACAAGCTGTAAGTTCAGCTTCAATCTCAGCATCACTGAATTCAGAACCTAAGTAAGCACCCTTCATTGCATCACGTTCTTTGGAAGTAACGCGTTCTCTATTGTAATGTATATACCAGGTTGATAGCGCCGCACCTAACGCGCCACCAGCATCACCAGCCGCTGGTTGAATCCAAATATTATCAAAGATTTTTTCACGCAACAGAATACCGTTCGCAACGCAGTTTAAGGCTACACCACCAGCAAGACACAAGTTCCGCTCACCTGTTTCTTTAGCTATACCCCTCGCTAACTCAAGGACAATATCCTCT
>MDSV01169332.1_pt1 | contig 11329 bp, 9 predicted proteins | sample 810851 | NCBI WGS metagenome assembly MDSV01 (sample SAMN05326640, study PRJNA326480) | marine metagenome | isolation source: seawater | place: Atlantic Ocean: North East | collected 2012 | reverse complement strand
TCATAAATAGCCCCCATCCCACTCCCAATCCAGACAAAAACGTTCTGAATGGATTCGTCAAGAATACTTGAAGGATCTCAAGGATACGATCCAGATCAAATAGATTTATTTTAGACCCTTGTTTCATTCGTCTCTTAGCGCTTCTACAGGTTTAATGCTGACCGCACGTAGCGCAGGCCCTATTCCACTCACGACTCCTACTATGGCTAGAATTCCAAGCGCAACCAAAGCAATCCTAAAATCAACTTGGGGATTTTTAAAGTATTCATGGTCAATCATTGGCGAAACCACTTCAAGCAATCCTACACCTGTAATTAATCCTGCCGAACCCGAAACAATCATGAGCGCAAGTGACTCTTGAACAACAAGACCTAAAACCGAGATGCTTGATGCCCCAAGTGCTTTGCGGACCCCAATTTCTTTTGTCCGTTCCTTCACAGCAATTGCCAAAATATTTGCCACACCTACAGCACCTGCAAGAAGCGTAAGAAGCCCCAATCCCCAAATAAACAATTCTATTCCTAAAAAGATATTCTGAAACCGCTCGTACTCTTCGTTGTTGTTCTCAATCCGCACACCACGTGTATCATCCGGATGAACAACTTTTCTGTCCTTAAACCATGACAACAGAGCGTCAGACAGCAATATCGTACCTGCTATAGGCATGTCGCCTGTACCTAGAATAATTTGGTCAACTTTATCACTCGACCTGAAGATAGTCTGAGCTGTCGTAAACGGCAAGTATGCCATCTTGTTTTCCCAGCGACTCGCAGGGTCATCAAAGGTTCCTACAACACGAAATTGAACTCCTCCAATTAAGATGTGTGTCCCTATGGGATCAATCCCTTCGTAAAGGTCTTCAACGACCGTTGCGCCAAGGACAGCCACCTTCGTCTCCTCAGCGACATCACGACTTGAAATATATCTTCCATCCGTAAGCGTCGTATTCTCAAGCATCAGATGGTCTGGATCTACGCCTCTTAGAGGAAAATTACTTTGTTTATCTTCATGCTCCATCACAACACCCCAAATCCTTACTCTCCTTGAATATGCATGAACAGTATCCATTTGTTGAAACATGGCATCCACATCAGAATTTCGCATCTTGACTGGTCGATTTGGCAAATTACCTCGGTAGGCAAGCTGGGTTCGACCTGCATCCACCCAAATAGAATTTACTGCATCATCACTGAATTGGTTTTGTACGCCATTTTGAAGACCAAACCCCAATCCTTGCATGACCACTAAAATAAACACCCCCAAAGCAATCGACAGTCCCGTTAAAAAAGTACGCATAGGGTTACTAAGAACCGTATTTGCAATTTCTAACCAAGTATCTCGATTGAACATGATTCAGCGTAAATCAATTAATCCATCAACAAGATGAATCGTCCTGTCACAAAGTGCGGCAATGTCATGTTCATGGGTAACGATGATCATCGTAATCCCATCCGAATTGATCTCACGAAGCAGTTTCATGACATCCGTTGAAGTTACTGAGTCTAGTGCACCAGTAGGCTCATCTGCAAGTATCACTTTTGGTTGTGCCACAAGTGCTCTGGCTATGGCTACCCTCTGTTTTTGTCCACCACTCATTTGGTTAGGCAGATGGGAAGCCCACTCCTGAAGACCTACCTTTTTAAGGTAATCCATCGCGATGATATTTCTCTTTTTCCGAGGTATACTTTGATAATAAAGAGGAAGAGCAACATTTTCAAGTGCCGTCTTAAAACCAATTAAATTAAAACTTTGAAAAACAAAACCCAACAACTTACTCCTGTATTTTGCAGCAGCTCGCTCGTTTAGGCCCGCCATAGATTCACCTGAGAGTAAATATTCTCCACTGTCAAAGCCATCAAGCAGCCCCAAGATATTTAAAAGCGTCGACTTTCCAGAACCTGAAGAGCCCATTATCGCGACCATTTCCCCTTTTTCAATGTGACAAGTAAGGCCTTTTAACACCTCTAATTTCTGAGACCCAGTAACGTATGATTTGCCTATGTTATTTAATTTTATCACCCCGCGAAGATACCAATCCACACGCGCTCTGAAAAGTTAAATTCTCTCAACACGTTAAATTCTCTGTGAACCACGAAAAAAGTCGTACTTTCGCGCGTCCTTAGATGGGCATAAAAAGCCCTCTAATTAACTCCATCCACAATGAGCGGAATCAGAAATATTGCTATTATTGCACACGTTGACCACGGAAAAACCACCCTCGTTGACAAAATCATACACCGTTGTCAAGTACTAGACGCGCACAAGGTTACTGGAGATCTTATCCTAGATAGCAACGATCTCGAGCGAGAAAGGGGAATTACGATTCTTTCCAAGAATGTGAGTGCGAATTGGAAAGGAACGAAAATCAACATCATTGACACCCCTGGTCACGCTGATTTCGGTGGAGAAGTTGAAAGGGTTCTTAAGATGGCCGATGCAGTCATTCTTCTGGTCGACGCATTTGAAGGTGCCATGCCCCAAACAAGATTCGTTCTCGGAAAAGCTTTGGAGCTGGGGCTCAAGCCAATTGTAGTCGTCAACAAAGTTGACAAAGAAAACTGTACACCTGACATCGTTCACGAGCAGGTTTTTGACTTAATGTTCAACCTTGATGCAACGGAAGAACAAATAGATTTCCCTACTGTGTATGGATCTGCTAAAAACAATTGGATGGCGGAAGATTGGCAAAAGCCAACCGACAACATTGATTACCTGCTGGACCTCATCGTTTCTGAAGTTCCAGAAGCTCCTTTTCATGAAGGAAATCCTCAAATGCAAATTACTTCCCTTGACTATTCTAAATATACTGGAAGAATCGCCATCGGAAGACTTTACAGAGGAGAGCTTCACACAAATCAAGATTACGCACTTTGCACATCCGACGGCGTGAAGAAAATTCGCGCTAAGGAACTGTTCATCTTTTCTGGCTTGGGCAAAGAAAAAGTTGACTCAGTTCGTGCGGGTGACATCTGCGCCATTAACGGAATAGAAGGATTCGAAATTGGCGACACCATCTCTGACCTAGAAAATCCTGAGGCCATTGACCGCATCGCCGTTGACGAACCTACAATGAGTCTGCTTTTCACGATAAATACTTCACCATTCTTAGGCAAAGATGGCGAATACCTTACCTCGCGTCACATTCGAGAGCGTCTGGACATTGAGCTTCAAAAAAACCTTGCTTTGCGTGTTGAAGCTACTGAAAGTGAGGACAAATGGAATGTTTATGGTCGCGGCATACTTCACCTTTCAGTACTCATCGAAACCATGCGCAGAGAAGGCTATGAAATGCAGGTCGGCAAACCACAAGTAATCTTTAAGCAAGTTGACGGTGTACAGCATGAACCTTTCGAACATCTTGTCATCGATGTACCTGAAGCTGCTGCAGGAAAAGCGACAGAGCTTGTTATGATGCGCAAAGGAATGCTCCAGGTCATGGAGCCTAAAGGTGACCTTCAGCATTTGGAGTTCCGCATCCCCTCACGTGGTTTAATTGGACTCCGAAACCAAATCCTTACAGCGACTTCTGGTGGCGCAATCATGACACACCGATTCGATGGATACGATGCATTCGCTGGCGAAATTTCGACGCGTTTGTCTGGGTCACTTGTCAGTTCTGAATTGGGACAGGCGAGAGCATATGAAATCGACCGTCTGCAAGAACGCGGCACATTTTATATCGATCCAGGCCAGGAAATATATCCAGGACAAATCGTGGGTGAATCCTCTCGTAACACAGACATGGAAGTCAATCTCGTCAGAGGAAAGAAACACTCGAATGTGCGGTCCTCTGGCACAGATAAAAGCCTTAAAATCGCCCCTGCAAAGAAAATGTCTCTTGAAGAATACCTTGAGTGGATAGCCGAAACCGAATATCTCGAGATCACTCCAAAGGCATTAAGGGCACGTAAGGTTCCGGGCACACACATCCCATAAGAACTGGACTGCTCTAATTAACTTGCAACATGTACGATATCGTTGTCCTTACCCAGTCTGAGTATATCAACCCTGAGAAGGTTGACTGGTATGTACAACAAGTTCTGGATGAAGACAACTATGTCATAGAAGCATTAGCCGCCCAAGGCATGAATGTCATCAAGAAAGATTGGTCCGACCCAGAATTCGACTGGACCTCAGCACGCGCACTGATGTTTCGAACCACATGGGATTATTTTGAGCGATACGCTGAATTCAAGCCATGGCTGGAAAGTATGTCCAAAACATGTCTACTTCTCAACTCTGCGGAGATCATAAACTGGAACATTGACAAGCATTATTTGAATGATCTTATGTCGGCAGGCATCAATGTTGCACCAACCAAATTTCTAAAGCGCCACACCTCCACGACGCTAAAAGCACTCTTTGAAAAAACGGGTTGGACTAAGGCTGTACTTAAGCCTGCCATTTCAGGTGGTGCCTGGAATACGTATCGCATTAACATAGACTCAGCTTCCTCTCACGAATCCATCTTTTCAGAACTTATCACAGAGGAGGACATGCTTTTCCAGGAATTCTTAAATGACATAGAAACATTCGGTGAGATCTCACTCATGTTCATGGGCGGGAACTACACGCACGCTGTTCGTAAAATTGCAAAACCAGGTGACTTCAGAGTCCAAGACGATCACGGAGGTCGTGTAGAGGTATACGATGCATCTCCCTCGGAAATAGAATTCGGGATTTCGGCACTAGCCGCTAGCCCCTTCATACCCATCTACGCACGTGTTGACATTGTCCGAGACAACGCTGGCCAACTCAGTCTCTGCGAACTTGAACTCATCGAGCCTGAACTTTGGTTCCGAAACAACCCCTCAGCAGCAGATGAACTTGCAAAAGCCTGTCTGGAAGTTCTTCGCTAACAGAATCTAGGAAAAGGATTCACTCAACGCACGCTTTAAAATGGTATTGTACAACTCAGCCAAGGAATACCAAAGACCTCTTCTGAAGGAATCGCAACCAATGCGTAATCCCAAAGAATATCTCTCGTTCGTGAAGCCCTTCTTACCCCCATACTAATAATAGTCAATTCATCTTCTACAATGTGGTAGTTCTCTGAAATAATCCACATATTGCTACTCACTTCCAGCATTGCAGAAACATTCAACAGGGTAATGTTATCGCCATCATCACTAAACCCCAAACCTGAGGATATTGAAAGGTTTTTGCGCTCATCCCCAAACGTGATATTCGCAAAACCAATTCCAAGGGGAGAATCCCCCGTAAAAGGAACCAACGCAATTGCGCCTGCAGAAACATTAACTTTATCGGACAATTTGGTTCCAAACTTCACTGTACCTCCTGTCCCGATTGGTGTCATAGACATCCCCACTGTAAAGTGGTCCGAGACCCCATAGCTGACTTGATTGTATACTAACCATGCATTTTGATAATATCCCTCACCTTTCTTTAGCTGAAGGCCACTGGGAGCAAAGTAATATCTGGTGGGTTGAGGATTAATGTCACCTTTGCGGTTGCTAAATGTCATTTGCCCTACTTCATCCGCTGAAATATAGGTAATGCTGGAAATATCCGTTTTTGTAATACGCATTTTTCCCAGATCCATAGTATTAATTAGAAACGTGGACTCATCAATCTCTAATACCTCTCCTTCGAACATACCTCCATTTTGTAATAACAACCTCACATATCTGGTGTTGTTCGTAGCGGCAGATTGAGTGTCTTGCGCAGAAACATCAAAAGTTACTGGAAGCATAAATCCGCAGATGAGTGTCAATAGTAATAAATATCTCATGTGATTGTGGTTTTGTTTTAATTATTCGATTGCAAATGTAATATAACAATACTGGCAACGTCGAGATTAATCATTAGACGCCTCAGAAGAGGCGGTGATGGTTTTTAATTCTTCTGAAAGCCAGTTGGAATAACTGGCTGCGCCAGCATCTATGAGATGGTGATCATCATAATAATGGGTTGGCGTTTTCGCACCCGGCCAATCGTTTCCATCTATATAAATCACATCTGAGAAACAATCAGGTGTCGGAAATGATTCCTCACAAAGTTGGGGAGGGTTTAACAGAATGGTTTGAGCGCCATTGAGAGAAGCTTTGGCAATCATCCCTCTCAAGACCTCACACGTTTCATGACTCATTTCGACAAATAAATCATCACACAACACTGACTCTATGGGTTTTACTTTACTCGACACGAATCCCAAACCCATGTATTGATCCTTCGTAATCTGAGTAAAGGCTGGATAATTGACACCCATAAAATTCGCCAACCAGAAATACCCGGCCACAGCCATGTAATAAGGCTCACCCGTAGCTAAGACCATCTCTAGAATGGGAACCCTTATAGGCGTTGAAGAATTCACAACCCAATCTCTGGCTGATTCTTTGTTTACCACACCAGCGTCAGACCAACACTTAGGATACACATCTATCACGAGATAATGGGTAGAAGTATATTCAAGTGCTACGTCAAGAATATAGGATGAATTTCCAATTCTTTGGCTAGATGAACACAAGCTAAACCCCTTCAGAGGATCCAAGTAATGGGGGTCGATGCCTCTGTAACACGTACTGCTTCCAAGGAAAAGAAAATCTAAGCTGTCTGATTGAGAAAGCTCCATTAATTCGGCGGTTTTCATTCTTACCGCACCGTGTTCAGAACGTTCAGCAATAAAATACGTTTCAAAGGATTGGAAATTCATGGCCGCAGTCCACAGCACTCCCCATGAGATGAGCAGTGAGCAAATGAACAAGAATATGCGGGAGAGGAACGAATTCATTTGACCTAAAATTGGAAATAAATGAAACTCGCCTCGGAATGTAAATTCTTCAGACAAAGCCAAACACACATACCATATGTGAACCACCTGAGTGGCTGTAACTTTCTACTGAGCCACCATCTTGGGATGCTCCCATCGCGCTGATGCCAATCAACCAAGGCCATCACACCAATCCAAACAAATGCTGTGTACACAACGTGTGTGATGGGTTTTTCGGGTGTGGGGAGTTCTGTAAAACCCACGATGTAATTCAACGCACCTGCAACTGTATCTGCCCTGAAGAACACCCAAGCAAGGCAGACCAACACGAATGTCGACCCCATCGAAAAAAACTCTTTAAGGCTTGGCAAAAGCTTCCCCTCAGCAACGACATCAGAGGCGTGTTTTCTGTTGCGTTTTAAAAGGATGAGAGGGATAAAAAGCAAAGCATGGATGGCGCCCCAGATGACGAACGTCCAATTTGCGCCGTGCCAAAATCCACTCACGATAAAGATGACAGCAACGTTTCTAATGACTTGCCACTGTGAACCCCGAGATCCGCCAAGTGGGATGTATAAATAATCGCGAAACCATGTGCTGAGCGAGATATGCCACCGGCGCCAAAACTCTGCAATGTCTCTCGAGAAATACGGGAATTTGAAATTTGTAGACAGTCGTATTCCGAAGAGACGCCCCGTTCCGATCGCGATATCTGAATAACCACTGAAGTCCCCATAAATCTGGAAGGCAAAGTAGAATACGCCTAGCATGAGTGTGGGGCCGGAATACAATTCTGGCGCATCGAAAATTTTATCTGCGAGGCGCGCACATGTATCTGCGACGACGACCTTTTTAAACATCCCCCAGAGGATGAGACGCAGGCCCGAAATCGCGAGGTCTTTGTCGAACGTTCGTGAACGTTCAATTTGAGGGAGAAGTTTCGAAGCCCTTTCGATGGGACCGGCCACGAGCTGGGGGAAAAAACTAACAAAAGCGGCGAATGCAATGGGGTCGCGCGTGGGTTTAAGCTTGCCACGGTAAATGTCGATGGAATAGCTCAGGGTTTGGAATGTATAGAAACTTATTCCAACAGGCAGAATGATGTTCAGAGACGATGCGTGCATCTCTACCCCCATTCCAGCCCATGCTTCTATCCAGCTTTCGATGAAAAAATTCGCGTACTTAAAACATGCAAGCAATCCAAGATTCGTCACCAGAGAGATGGCTAACAATAATTTTGAACGGGACTTAGAAATGGCTTTCTCAATCGCTCTGCCAGCACAAAAGTCAACGAAAGTAGAAAATGCAATCAGCCCTAAGAATCTCCAGTCCCACCAACCGTAAAACACGTAGCTCGCCACAACCAAAAGCGTATTCTGAAGTCTCAGTTGGTGCTGACTTTTGGTCAGCATCCAGTACATCGCAAAAACGATGGGAAGGAATATCAGGAATTCTGTGGAGTTAAATAACACGGATGCAAATATGATGTATTAAGGCTTGGAAACCGTTCTACCAATGGCATTAGACCACACTTCACTTCTGTCCTTTCTCCACTCCACAGATTGCTGAGGTTCAAATACACGGTCAACCGACTTTGTTTCCAACAGTTCACTCTGCGTGACGACCCCCATAGAAATTGCCGCCATAAAAGCAACGCCCGAAGCAGTCGATTCTAACACATCGGGTCGCACGACCGAAACACCAAGCAGGTTTGCTTGGAATTGCATGAGGTAGTCATTTGCCGCCGCTCCTCCATCTACTTGGAGAGAGAAGAGAGAAATGCCTGAATCTTCCTGCATGGCATTTAAAACGTCCTGTGTTGAAAATGCAAGCGACTCGAGCGTGGCTCTTATGATTGCTTTGCAATCTGTGTCCTGCGTGAGACCAAAAATGGCACCACGTGCATGCATGTCCCAGTAAGGCGTGCCTAAACCGGCAAATGCGGGAACAACAACAAGAGATGGATTCGGGTTTTTCTCTGAATCTTCTTGGGCGATCGAGGACGACAGCGCGACATCTTCAAGGATTTCTATCCCGTCTCGGAGCCATTGTAAAGCTGCACCTGCTACAAACACACTGCCTTCTAGCGCATACGTCGTCTCACCTTCTATTTGCCACGCTACAGTGTTCAGAAGACCGGAAGGCGTGTCAGGGATTTGTGACCCCGTGTTCATGAGCATAAAACACCCCGTTCCGTAGGTGTTCTTTGCAGTGCCTGGAGTAAAACAACATTGTCCGAAAAGTGCGGACTGTTGATCTCCAAGAATTGCGGCAATAGGGATTGACCCAAAAGACGCCGAGTCATAGTGTCCGAAAATTGAAGCGGACGGCCTCACCTCTGGAAGGATCTCCCGAGGCACCCTTAAAAAGCGCAACATCTTCGAATCCCATTCCATAGATTTGATATTAAACATCAAGGTGCGGGAGGCATTCGACACGTCCGTAGCGTGCACCTTTCCACCTGTTAAATGATAGAGCAGCCAACTGTCTATCGTTCCGAAACACAACTCTCCGCGTTCAGCCCGTGATCTGGCGCCCTCCACGTGGTCGAGAATCCATGCCACTTTTGTGCCTGAAAAATACGGGTCGAGCATCAGGCCTGTGGATTGTTTGGTATACTCGGCAAGGCCAGAAGCACGGAGTTCATCACATATGTCAGCGGTGCGCTTATCCTGCCATACAATTGCATTGTAGATGGGTTTGCCCGATAACTTGTCCCAAACGACCACTGTCTCTCTCTGGTTTGTTATTCCCATCGCGAGGACCTCTGATCCCTGTAAACTTTCATGTTTGAGAATTTGCTCCAAAACCTGATAGGTGGAGTCGAGTATTTCCATCGGGTCGTGCTCTACATAACCCGGTTGGGGATAGATTTGAGCAAACTCGGTTTGGGCGATGCCAAACACCTTTCCTTTGCGATTAAAAAGCACAGCCCGCGTGCTCGAGGTGCCCTGGTCAATTGAAACAATGAAATCGGACATGAGGGGTGGCATTGGAGGGGAGATTTATTATCTTTTGCAAAATAAGAAGCCCCACCCGATATGCAAGCATACGATGTAGAAAGTGATGATGGATTAAGTTTGAAAGTTCAGAAATGGAATGAAATTCAGGCCCCAACTCGCTCTCTAATAATTATTCACGGCTTGGGGGAACACCAAGATCGTTACAAACATGTTGCAGCGCATTTTATCAAAGATGGATACCAAGTATACAGCTATGATCAAAGGGGACATGGGAAATCTGAAGGCAGACGAGGACATTCACCTGGCATCTCCTCAAATATTCGGGATTTAGAACGTGTTATTGAAAGTATTCCGCACGAAAACCTATTCATCTACGGACACAGTTTTGGAGGCAATGTTCTCGCCAATTTTCTCATCACTAAAGATTGTGCATCCTTACGTGCAACAGTATTGACTGGATCTTGGCTCAAACTCTTCAAAGAACCTTCTAAGTTCGATGTCGCTTTGGCGACTGTCATGAATAAAGTCTATCCCAAATACACTCAGGACAATCAACTCGTGCCCAATACACTGTCTAACATCGAAAAAGTAGCTGAAGACTACGTCAATGATCCCTTGGTCCATAATCAAATCACCGCTGGGCTATTTAAAAGCTTTCATGCAAGTGGACTTTATGCCATCGAAAACGCATCAAATATATCAACGCCCACACTCGTCATACACGGCGCAGACGACATCATCACACACCCGAATGGCAGCAAACAATTGGCTGAGAGAATTGGCGAATTGGCAACACTTCGCATCTACGAAAACACACAACATGAACTCCACAATGACCACATTGTCAATGAAATGTTGTCAGACATAAGTCTGTGGTTTGCTGAAATAAAAGTCAATCAATAATACAGAAAAACCATGGGAGACATTACAAACTACGCCATTCCGTTTTTCCTGTTCACACTGTTGATTGAACTTTCGATAAGCCTCTATGGCAAAAGGAAATTTTACTCCAAAAACGACACGTTTGCAAGTCTGTCGATGGGCATAGGAAGCATCGTTTTCTCATTGTTATCAAAGGGCATTAAGTTCACTGTATTCACATTTCTGTATACTTATCGAATTGTTGACATTCCCATGCTGTGGTGGGGGTTTATCCTCCTCCTACTTGCTGACGATTTTGCGTATTACTGGTTCCACAGAATTAGCCATCGCATGCGTTACTTCTGGGCATCACATGTCGTACATCACTCCTCTCAGAAATACAATCTTTCTACTGCCCTACGGCAAACCTGGACAGGTGAACTGTCCGGATCCTTCATGTTTTACGCTTGGATGCCATTGGTCGGGTTTGAACCTATTTGGATCCTCACAGCCCAGTCTACAAGTCTGATCTATCAATACTGGATTCACACAGAAATGATAGGCAAACTCCCGAGATGGTTTGAATTCATCTTCAACACCCCTTCTCATCACAGAGTGCACCACGGAAGTGACTTGAAATACTTGGACATGAATTATGCTGGAATCTTGATAATTTGGGATAGAATGTTTGGCACATTTATCAAAGAAACAGACACCCCTAAATACGGTTTGGTAAAAAACATCAACACCTACAACCCTGCACGCATTGCATTTA
>MDSV01101297.1_pt1 | contig 11329 bp, 8 predicted proteins | sample 810851 | NCBI WGS metagenome assembly MDSV01 (sample SAMN05326640, study PRJNA326480) | marine metagenome | isolation source: seawater | place: Atlantic Ocean: North East | collected 2012 | reverse complement strand
TCTTCATGGTTTGGTCGCAATGCTTTGGAGGCCGCCGTGCACTTCTACACGCTAGTCGATGGGCTGCGTTCAACACTGCGGCCGGAAGCTTCGATCCAGGGCGTGATCCCGGAGGGAGGGGAAGCACCGAACGTCGTCCCGCAACGAGCCGTAGTCGACTACTACATCCGCTACCCCGATCCAGTATACCTGGAGCACATCACCAGAATGATGGATAACGCCGCACGAGGTGCGGCACTGGCTACCGGAACTACGGTCGAGATTGATCGCTATGGGGAATACCGAGACGGTATCTCCCTCGGGACCTTGCAGGAGCTAGCCTTCGCGTACGCCGGTGAGCTTGAAGCGCCCCGAATGAATCCTGAACCGACAAGGCCTTCAGGTTACGAAGAGACCGGGGCCGTTACAAAGGACATCCCAGGCATCGGAATCAGCATATTCAGTTCTCTGTTCGCTAACCACACGCGCGGTATGCTGGTAGACACATTCAACGACATCGGCCACACCGGTTTCAGGATTAGCGCCGAGGTCATGTCTTCGATCGTCTATGATTTCATAACACGATCAGAACTCAGGGATGCTGTAGCCCAAGAACAAGACACGTTGTCAGGATTACTCGATCAATACCACGAGGCACTGCGCGCTGCCTACGCAGCAGAGATCGGCGATCCAATAGGGCACTGAAGTGTCACGGCCTTGATTCGAATCAGGCGAACGTTAGCAAAAGCTCGTCGATAAGACGCCGCGATGAGATGACAAAAGGTTCGAGATCGGAGACAAGTACTTTGAGTCTTTTGTCAGTCTGCTGGAGTTCTTCATGCATCTGCACCCTCAGCTTGCCCCACCGATTTAGACTCTTCTCTACAGTCGCGAGTGTCTCTTTAGTCTGACTCACATCCTCCAGCACGACCTCTTCGGTCTTCGTGAAGAAGCCTTGCGTGATGTCACGAGCTGTGTGCGAGTACGATATCTCGGCAGGGAAGGCTTTTTCCGACTTCTCGGACAGCGTGGTCAACACCTCCACTGTCTTCTCAAGTTTCCTCTCTTCAGAGTTCTTCTTCTTAAGCTCAGCTGCAACCTCGGCCTTGAGCGTCTTAGCCCCAGCTTTCACAAGCTTCTTGAGATCCTTTACCACGTCAGGCATCGGGTCTGCGCTGGTAGCCGACTTGACATCCCATGCCAGAGCCTCACCAGCCTCGGCGAGCGCACGCCTAAGCTCTTCTCTCTGCCTCACATTCAAGATTCCATCCTGCTCCACATGGACCAGGCCCAATGTGGTTAATGCTCTGGCGATCTCCTTCACTGCTGACGAGTTCAGGGTAAGCCGCTTTCTCGTTACTTCCATAGCAATGAAGAGCCTCTGTGAATTACCGCTTCGGGTCGTTGCACACGCGCACACCTAACGAGACCGCTTACTCGTGATCGACCGAAAAGATCCCATTCAAGCCTCGGGATCAATTCCCATCCCCCGGAAGTATCCCTCGAGTGGCGGTGCGAGCAGTATTTACACATTGAAACGAAACAGAATGATGTCCCCGTCCACTACGGTATAACCCTTTCCTTCTGACCGGAGGACGCCGGTGTCTCGGGCTGACTTCCATGAGCCCACGGAAGAGAAAGCATCGAAGTGGATCGTCTCAGCGCGGATGAACCCCCGCTCGAAATCAGAATGAATCATACCGGCAGCCTGAGGTGCAGAACTTCCTGATCGGACTGTCCACGCTCTGCTCTCATTTTCTCCAGTAGTGAAGAAAGTCACTAGGCCGAGCAGCTCATAGGCTACCCGAATCAAACGATTGAGTCCGGTTTCGCTGAGCCCTACCTCCTCTAAGAAAAGCTTACTGTCCGTGTCGTCCATCTCTGCGAGTTCTGATTCAAGCGCGCTACAAACAGTCACGATCGCCTCACCGTCCTGACGTTCGGCAGCGTCTCCCTTCACCGCGTCGAACAGCGCACGCGTCGAAACATTATCAGCATCCGGAAGATCCGATTCTGCAACGTTAGCTACATAGAGCACAGGCTTAGTGGTTAACAACTGAAATCCAGCTAGGATCGGCATTTCATCGGCGGATATATCCGCCACCCGCACCGGCCTGCCTCTTTCGAGAGCATACATTGCCTTGTCCAGTATGCCCTTCTCACGAATTGCGTCCTTCTCTCCTGACTTCGCCTTTTTCTCAACCTTTTCGAGGCGTCGCTGCACAGTTTCTAAGTCAGCTAAAACGAGTTCGGTTTCAACAATTTCTCGATCACGAACCGGGTCCACACTACCAAGAACGTGCGTGATGTCCTCTTCCTCGAAGCAGCGAAGAACATGCGCAATCGCATCCACCTCGCGGATATTGCCAAGGAACTTGTTTCCCAGCCCTTCACCCTCTGAGGCGCCCTCGACGAGACCGGCTATATCCACGAATTGGATGACCGTTGGTACTCGCGTCTGCGACTCAGAAAGTTCGTGGATTCGGTCGAGGCGCGCGTCCGGGACTTCTACGGTTCCGACGTTCGGTTCTACCGTACAGAACGGATAGTTCTCCGAGGGAGCTCCCGCAGCGGTCAACGCGTTAAACAGGGATGACTTTCCGACGTTCGGCAGGCCGACAATTCCGACCTTGAGCATGAGCCTTCCGTTTCGGAGGCCCACAGCCGTGGACCTCTGCATATCAGTGACCAGAGACGCTAGTGCTAAGCGGGGTCAGGATCAACGAGTGGTAATCGCTTATCGACCCTGACTCATTAGCCCCTTGGGGTTCTATTGCGCTTTGCGCGTGTCGCTAGCGACGCTCCGTCGGAAACACAACGATGCTTTCGTGCCCATTCTCACCTACTGATGCGACCCCGTATAGATAGTTGTCGATCACCATGTCCCGGAGTGTAAACTCAGTGGTGTTGCCCACATATCGAGAGTGAGTCCATTGCGGTGCTGTCGTATCGCGCCAGTAGATCTTGTATCCCGCCAAAGTCGGGTGATCGACTGCATGCCAACTCAGTGTCGTTGAGGGTCGAACCGCGCCCCCAATCGCTACTCCAGTTGGCTCTGGAGGAGCCCATGCTAGTGAAGCAAGCACTGCGGCATTCACAGCGGTGAGACGAGAGGCAAACTCGAAGTTCACGCCCTCTATGACGTCACCATATTCGATGCCATTCTCGGTCCTCAGGTCTTGATGCTGACGCTCGTACTGTTCGTTGGTCTCCATGATCCGGACCCCCGGGAACCCGGCGTCATTGAAGGGACGATGGTGGCCGCCTCTCCCGAAACGGTCTAGGCGATACACCATGATCGCATCAAGATTTGTGAAATACTTATCTGTGATGCGATCCACGTAGCGAGCAATCTGCCGGGATGGGCCATCCACCTCGCCGCCAAACACCCGATAACTCCTAATCTCCCGCTCAGTAGCTGTTGCTGGATAAGGCTCAGAGAATACGCGGAACGTATTGTTCTCTATTACACCATTGATGCCCTCCACATTGCCGATCATGTCGTTATTCAGGACGCCAACGATATCCCAACCCTCTTCACTCGCCACCTGAGCCATATTCCGCCCACCCCATAAGCCCTGCTCTTCCCCCGATAGACCTACGAGTACCACACTAGTCGGGAAGTCATACTTACTGAGCAGTCGCGCAGCTTCTATTACACCCGCCATTCCAGAGGCGTTGTCATTCGCACCTGGAGCGTCAGTCTCCCCGTCACTCGTATCAGACGCACGCGAATCGATGTCGCCGCTCATGATGACGTAACGTTCCGGGTGCACAGTGCCACGGATAATACCAACCACATTCACCACGTTGACAGGCTCTGGAATCCGGACTGATGGAAGGGCGATGGACTCTTGATAAGAAACCTCTAAGCAGCCTCCACAAGCGAACGAGATGCGATCCAATTCAGCCTTGATCCACCGACGAGCAGCACCGATTCCCCTTGTATCCGACAGTGTGTCAGACAGGGTGTTTCGCGTACCGAAACTAACCAGAGTGCGAATGTCCCTCTCGATCCTATCCGCAGACGATGCATCGATTATGTCATAAAGACGAAGATCGACCTCGGGCGGTGCGTTCTGGGCTGAAGCTGGATGCATCGGAGACACAGCCGTCAGACAGCAAAACAGCGCGGCACTAGAGCGAAGACTGGTCATGGCACTCGAAGAAAAAGAATGAGCAAATAGTGTTAGTGAGTAAGAACCTCAAGGTGCTTGTCCAATCCGGATGATCCAGTCTAGCGAGATCCTTCTACCCAAGGAGGATCAATCAGCAGTGTCGGATCGAAGCCCGGACGCGGTACAAGTTTCTGTGTGCGACCATACTGATTGTCCCCACCGTATAGGTTTCCCTCTGAGTCGACCGAGAACGTATGCACCTCGAGATATCCATCAGGTAAGTCTCTAGGCACCTCCCACTCATACAGGCGATTCCCCTCGAAATCGAACTTTACAAAGCGGAGCGGGCCAAGATCACTAAGCCATACCGAATCATCGTTTACGATCAGGTCTAGCGGTAGCGCGAGTCCATCCCAAGTCGCCTCATGCTGCACACGGGCCGGATCACTTGTGGTCCTGAAAACGTTGACCCTACCCCCAGAGCGATCAAGGGCAAAGATCCGACCGCCAGGCCCCACAGCAATGGCATGAATGCCATTGAATTGTCCGGGTGCGTCTCCGTTCCCTCCAAACTCACCCAGATAGTCCATGTCTTCATCTAGGATCATTACTCGGTGATTGTCGAGGCCGTCAGCTACAAGGATCCTCCCGTCCGGAAGGAAAGCAACATCCTGCGGTCTAGCAAAATGAGTCTGGTCATTTCCCGGAACGCCCTTTTCTCCTAGAGTGAACAAGAGCCGGGAACCGTCGTTCGAAAAGACATGAATCACATGAAATGTCTCGTTGATCACCCACACGCGACTGTCAGGATCATACGGGCTGATCCGAATACGATGAGGGCCTGGGCCGTCGGAATCTCGGCACAAGTGATCCCACTGGTCCCACATCTCTAGGACTCTACCATCACGATCAAGGGTATATAGGCAGTGACGCCACGTTCTTCTTCCCGCCTCAAAAAGGACATTGATGCCGACCGACCCGGCGAAGCCCAGGTAACCCTGGGGGATAGGTGAAGGAAGCCTAGCTTCGCCCCTCATGGCAACGAAGATCCTATCCGGAGACTCCGCAAAAACCCCTGAGTTGCCCCCAAACGCATACCCTGTCTGAGCGAACGGCTTGTGCCATCCGCGAACAACCTCATATGGGCTAGGACCAACTGGTCCTCGAATTTCAGCGCCTAATTGACCGGCTACAGACCCGCTTAGCGTTAATGAAGCAGCCGCTAACAGCACAAGGATTCTAGGGACTCGGCGCATGATTACTCTGGTCGGAAGGGTCATTGTTGGTCGCCGCAAGAAAACCCAGAGTACTGGTACTTTCGGCGCTTCGAAACCGCAGTAGAGAGTTTTGGCACCGATAAACCTTCTCCTTCAGTATCGAATGCCCTAACTACACCCACGCTAACTTGCTGGGACCGGTAGGTTCTTCGCCGTGTACTTACTAGGAGTCTCATAAAGGCGCCGGAACCTCGGACGACCCAGCAAACCCAAAAGAGATTTCTACTATGGCCGCCTTCTCGGTGAATGGTGAGCATCGCGAAGTGGACATCCAAGCATCGCACCCTCTCCTTTGGGTACTGCGTGAACGCTTAGGACTCACGGGCACAAAGTTCGGCTGTGGAATCGGTCAGTGCGGTGCATGCACAGTCTTGGTAGATGGTGCGCCGACACGGTCGTGCCAAACACCAGTCGGCAGCGTCGAAGGTTCAGAAGTCACAACTATTGAGGGCTTAGCTGCAAACGGACTGACCTCCGTCCAGTCAGCCTGGATTGAGGAGCAGGTACCACAGTGTGGATACTGTCAGTCCGGGCAGATTGTCTCAGCCACGGCTCTTCTGAACGCAAGGCCCAGGCCAACCGACGAAGAGATCGATCAATTCATGGCAGGTAATATCTGCCGTTGCGGCGCCTACACCGCTATCCGAAAAGCAATCCATCGTGCAGCTGAACTCGAAGAAGACCGCGTCTCCGGGGATGAGGTATGACCGAGCCAACAAAAGAAGTGTCCCCATATGACCATCAGAGCTTATCCCGCGGCGCCTTCATTAAGATCAGCGTCGTAGCCGGAGTCGGGCTTACCCTCGGAGTCTCCTGGCGCGCCACCCAGACACCTGACCTACCCTTCAGTGACGCGGCTTTCGTGCCCAATGCCTATCTCCGAATCGACACTGATGGGTCGATCACCATCCTGGTGGACAAGGCAGAGATGGGGCAAGGTGTATCAACTGCACTTCCGCAAATGATCGCCGAGGAACTCGACGTCCCCTGGGCGGACGTGACATTCGAGTTCGCATCAGCGCACGACGCATATGGGATGATGGTCACCGGAGGCAGCACCGCAGTGATGGAATCCTGGGAACCATTACGGCAAGCAGGAGCTACGGCACGGTGGATGCTGCGAGAAGCGGCGGCTCAACGATGGGGAATTTCGTCGGAGTTACTTGCAACACGAGACGCTCGTGTCTGCGCACCGGACGGATCTGAGCTGACCTACGCCTCACTGGCCAGTGAGGCGGCCAAACTACAGGCACCGAACAAGGTCGACGTCAAAAAGCCCTCGGAATTCCGCCTGATTGGGCAATCGTTGCCGCGCCTAGATGTCGAGGCGAAGAGCACCGGGCAAGCCGTCTTCGGAATCGATGCAGGGCCTCCCGATGCTAGAGTTGCAGTCATCGCGAGGTCTCCGGTTTTTGGTGGCCGCCTGCGCTCCTTCGATTCTTCCGCTGCTCTCGCGATAGCCGGCGTAGACGAAGTCTTAGAGGTTCAAAGCGGAGTGGCCGTCGTCGCAAAAGGCTACATAGAAGCCAATGCTGGGCGAGATGCGCTGGTGCTCGACTGGGACGAGGGAGATGCAGCTTTATTTAGCGACGAACAGCTTTACGAAGCACTCCGGGATGGAGCGCAGGCATCCGGGCACACCGTTCGCGACGACGGTCAAGCGGCCCAGATTCTGAACGAATCATCAAATGCCATCAGCGCCACGTTCCGGTTTCCCTATCTCGCGCACGCGACGATGGAGCCAATGAACTGCACCGCCTGGGTACGAGAAGGGCGATGCACGGTCTGGGCACCAACACAGTTCGCTAATGGGCCCGCTATTCTAGGGGGAGGCGCTAGACAAGTTGCCGCGGACGCCGCCGGGGTTTCAGTCGAGGACACCGACCTACACGTAACCTTCCTCGGCGGAGGGTTCGGACGCCGAGCAGAGCGTGACTTCGTTCAGGAGGCCGCTGAACTTGCCGGCAAAATCAATGGTCCTGTGAAGGTAGTGTGGTCTCGCGAAGACGATATGCGCCACGATTTCTACCGTCCCGCCTCATGGCACGAACTCCGCGCTACTCTCGACGCCGACGGCAGGCCCGAAGCCTGGGAGCACCGTATGGCATCTCAATCCATCCTCCAGCGACTAGTACCAGGTTGGATACCACGGCCTGCTGCTCGCTTCGCAGGCAAGCACGACCCGACCTCAACGGAAGGAGCATCCGACCAACCGTACGCCATACCCCATGTGCTCATGACGTACAAACGAGTGGACCTTCCTATACCGGTTGGGTTCTGGAGGTCTGTGGGCCACACGCACACGGGCTTCGTTGTCGAATCCTTCATAGACGAACTCGCTCACAAAAGCGATCACGACCCTTACGAATACCGGCGAGCTCTTCTTCGCAAGCACCCGCGCCACTTAGGTGTCCTCGAGGCCGTCGCTGAAGCAGCAGACTGGAACTCACGCCCACCAGAAGGGCGAGGGCGGGGCATCGCCGTGGTTGAGTCATTCGGCTCTTACGTCGCCCAAGTTGCTGAAGTCTCAGTCCAGAACGGAGTTCCCAGAGTCCACAAAGTTTGGTGCGCGATCGACTGTGGTACGGTCCTAAATCCTCGAATTGTTCAGGCTCAAATGGAGAGCGGTATCGCGTACGGCATCACCGCCGCTCTCTACGGTGAGATCAACATCCGTGACGGCAGAGCGGTGCAAGGGAACTTCACCGACTACCAGATGCTTCGGATCGGTCAGATGCCTGAAGTGGAAGTACTTCTCGTCCCCAGCGGAGATGCCCCGGGTGGCGTGGGTGAACCCGGAACACCCCCGATCGCGCCGGCCATTGCAAATGCTATTTTTACACTCACCGGACAACGAATCAGGACTTTACCGATCCGGCTCTAACGTAGACGTGCGCAAACAATCACGTCCTTTCAGTTAGTTGAGCATGTCGATGCTCGACTGGCCGGTGGGGATGAGCGCCTCCACCGGCACAGTCTGCATGGTTCGCTTCTAGTTGCCTGCTACGTACTTCGTGAAGGCACCTCCGGCCCAACTGAGCGAATTCGGGCCCTCTGCCGCATAGATATTGCCGTCGTCGTCTACGGCAACACCTTCACCTGCCGTCCCCTGGTATACACGACTCTCGCGCTCGAACGGCGGCACGAATGCCACGATTCGGTCCTCATCAACCGGACCTATACGGACCCCGTTTCGCCAGTTCGGATGATTCGTTGGACTGGACTCGGAATCGATGGCATAGACCATCTCGTCCTTGATGAAGATCCCGCTGATACGACCATAGCTGTAGCGCGATTCCAAGTAATTACCGTCCTCGTCATAGATTTCCAGACGATGATTACCGCGATCAGCGATCCACAACCGTCCCTGTGAGTCGAAGGCGAGCGCATGAGGTGTTCGGAACTGTCCGTGCTCGACACCTATTTCTCCCCATTCCATTACGAACTCACCCTCTGGCGTAAACTTCTGGATCCGTGCCGTCTGGCCAGCCTCGCGACCTAAATTCATCGCCTGATTCGACGTCATGCCTTGGCCATTGTGTCCGTCAGACACGTAAATGGATCCGTCCGGACCCGTCACCACATCATTAGGCTGATTGAATTGTCCGGGCGCATTCCCTGGCTGACCCGCCAAACCGAGTGTCAGAAGGACTTCCCCCTCGGAACTGAACTTCCACACCTGATGACCTCGCGTACCTTCCCGGTTACCCGCAAAGTCAGTGATCCAAACGTTACCTTGGGCATCTACATGAATGCCGTGCGGAGTGACCATGAGATCGGCTCCGAAGTTTGCGAGAACCTCACCGGTGTTGCGATCGAACTTGAAGACCGGGGGAACCGGGTTCGACTCGCAGTTCACAGGTTCTCCACCACCGAAGCTACCCGCTCCACAGCGTTCGTAAGCCCATATGTGGCCGTCATTCGGATCAATATCGATCCCGGCGGTGGACCCCCACTCCCTCCCTTCAGGCAGATCACCCCAATTGGTGACTACGGACGGGGTCGGGTTCACAAGACCGTCGCCCGTGATGAGGTTGCCACTTGTGTCGGCAGGAGCTGAGCTGCCTGATGGAGCACATCCTGCCATTCCGACGATAGCGACTACCATGATCGTTAGGTAAGAATACTGCGTCCGCATCATAATCTCCTTGATGGGGGGCGGGGCTCCAGCGGGGAACCCACAAACTGTGGAGTTCAGACAAGATCGGGGGTGAGCAGCCAAGGCGCCAATGCGACCCCGCTTGCACTGCCGCTTCAAGGAGTTGAAATAGAGAACTAATCTTCAAGCCACCTGATGGTTGTCGAGTTAACAGATTACTAGGACGTTCTCGTATTGAACTGTATCAAACACGCACTCGCGCTTCGGCTTAAGCCGCCTACCTTCGCACAAGCTCGCAACGCAGCAGACTGACAAGACGACCATGCCTGAACGCACCGCTTTCGACGCCAAGACACTCGAGCGCCGATATTACATCGACGAAGATGTATACGACCGAGAGACTGACCGGATCTTCTTTCGCAACTGGCTCTTCGTGGGACGAGTATCCGAGATCGCAGAGCCCGGGGCCTACATGCTCTTCGAGTTGGAGTCAGAGAGCATCATCGTCCTTCGAGATTACGAGGGAGTTCTCCGGGCTCATCACAACGTGTGCCGACATCGCGGTACACGGCTCGTGAATGAGCCAACCGGGATTTTCCCAAAATCAATTCAGTGCGGGTACCACGCATGGACCTACGCTTTAAGCGGAGAACTTACAGGGGCACCATTCATGGACGAGGTGGAGTCTTTCTGCAAAGAGGACTACCCCCTGGTCTCAGTGGCAGTGGCAGAGTGGGAGGGCTGTGTCTTCGTTAACCTCTCAGAGGAGCCAGAACCATTCGCAAAAGTCTTCGCGCCACTCGTCGATAAGTTCACCAGCTGGGACCTAGCCAGTCTGGAGATCGCCCACCGGATTGTTTACGACATACCAGCGAACTGGAAGCTGGTCTTCCAGAACTACTCTGAATGCTACCACTGTCCTGCTTTGCACCCGGTACTCAATCGCCTTACCCCGTTCCGAAACGCCTCAAACGACCTTGAGGAAGGCCCCTTTTTAGGGGGACCGATGAAGATGGAAATTGAGGGGGGAAGCATGACAATGACAGGACAAAGATGTGCGGCTCCACTTGGAGATCTAGAGGGGGACGATCTTAATTTCGTTCAGTACTACACGATTTTCCCCAACCTCCTGCTCAGCCTGCATCCGGACTATGTGCTTATTCACAGAATTGATCGGTTAGCCACAAATCAGACGCGAATAATATGTGACTGGCTCTTCCACCCTGACGCCATTGCCGCTCCGGACTTCGACCCTTCATCAGCAATCGAGTTCTGGAATATGACCAATGAGCAAGACTGGTCGGTGAGCCGCCTTTCCCAGAAAGGCATTGCCTCACACGCCTACAGACCCGGTCCCTACGCGGAACTGGAGAGCATGATCGCTGCTTGGGATCAGGAATACCTTCGGGCCCTAGGCTAACTACCCGAATCGGCTTTCGCACGCCAATCAAGGCACCCCCCGTCACCCTGTTCATTTTTTGGCAGACTTCTTTCCAAGCGGGGACTCCTCAGGCTTTTTTACAAAAGAAATCTCCTGAGCAAACCTGCACATACTTTCCGTTGCGGAAAGTATGTATTACACTACTTTCCATATTGGAAACTGTATAGGACGGGTGAAGGAGAATATGTACAGCGATCAGATGTCGAGTGCGGAAGCACAAGCGGCACTTGCGACCATTGAGAAAGCAGAAAGTGAGACGATAGCATCCCTAAGACCACCACTCTGGTTGATCACTATGATCTCTTTGTTGTGTGGTATCTTCACGTTCTCATTTGCAGTAACAGAGGGAGAGAACCACTGGGCCTTAGGGGCGTGGTTATCAGGCATCGCAGTTGTCTTGTTGGTTCTATTTTGG
>MDSV01094614.1_pt1 | contig 11329 bp, 5 predicted proteins | sample 810851 | NCBI WGS metagenome assembly MDSV01 (sample SAMN05326640, study PRJNA326480) | marine metagenome | isolation source: seawater | place: Atlantic Ocean: North East | collected 2012 | reverse complement strand
GTTCTACAAGTTCCCGGGCGACGACATCCCGGTGATCCGCGGCTCGGCGCTGCACGCGCTCAAGGGCACCGAGGACAAGATCGGCAAGGACGCCATCATCGAGCTGATGAAGGCTTGCGACGAGCACATCCCCGCGCCGCAGCGCAAGCTGGATATGCCCTTCTCCATGCCCGTGGAGGACGTCTTCTCCATCCAGGGCCGAGGCACGGTGGCCACCGGCCGGGTCGAGCAGGGTATCGTACGATCCGGCGAGGACGTCGAGCTCGTCGGTATCGCGCCCACGCAGAAGACCACGGTGACGGGCGTGGAGATGTTCAAGAAGTCTCTCAACGAGGGCCAGGCGGGCGATAACTGCGGTCTGCTGCTGCGCGGCCTGAAGCGCGACCAGGTGCAGCGCGGGCAGGTGCTGTGCAAGCCCGGCACCATCGCGCCGGCGAAGAAGTTCGAAGCGGAGATCTACGTGCTGAACAAGGACGAAGGCGGGCGACACACTCCCTTCTTCTCCAACTACCGCCCGCAGTTCTTCATGCGCACCGCGGACATCACCGGCAACATCACCCTCCCTGAAGGGACGGAGATGGTGATGCCCGGCGACAACGTCACCGCGGTGTTCGAGCTGATCACCCCGATCGCCATGGAGCAGGGTCTGCGCTTCGCGCTGCGCGAGGGCGGGCGAACCGTCGGCGCCGGCGTCGTCGCGAAGGTGCTCGAGTGAACCTGATATTTTTTCCAGCGCCGCCGAGGCCGTCGTCGAGTTCGAGCGTCGCGACGCGCGCGGCGGGTGTCACATAAACACACACACAAGAAATCCACACACAGAACGCGCGCGGTCGCGCGTTCTGCGTCTCCTTCGTCTCTCCTAACACGTCTCGTTCCCGCGGCGTTCTTCGAGTTTTGCGAAGTCGCGTTCGGTTCCGTCAGCGACCGAAAAACCCGCCGCCCTTCTTCTTGTCCATCTGCGCCTGCTCCTCCAGCATCTTCTGCTTGAGGAGCTCGCGCTTGCTCGGCCCGCCTTTCTTCTTCGCCGCGAGCGCAGCCCTGTTAGCCTTCTTTTGCGCTGCCATCTGGTCGTACGCGTTGCCTTCTTGGTACACCTTGAACCTGTTCTTCCCGGAGCCGCAGGGAGGGCACTCCCAGTCCTTCGCAAGGGAATCGAAGTCGCCCGCGCGGTACACGTAGCCTGCGCCGAAGAGGGGAGGGCGGAACGGGAGGAGGACGGCTGGTAAGAGACCGCGGCCGAGAGGCAGCGCGCGACCGCTTCTCCGCGCGTGTCTACGAATCACGCGCCGTCGAAGACAAAGAGAAAGAGCCGACAGACGTCCTCACCGCAGTCGATGCACACCATCGCGGCGCCGTTCGATTTGGGCGCTCCGCCGAAACCGCCGAAGAAGGCGTTGGTCTGGACGGGGCCGGCGCGGCTGCGCGCGGCGGGCGCGCCGGTGCGCGAACGCAGAGCGCCGCCGCGGAGGAACCCGGGCGCGTCCGCGCGCACGAGCGCGCCGGAGGACAGGACAAACGAGGACATGCTGTGTCGGCGGCGTGTGTGCTGTAGTGTGGCTTCGCTATCCGCCGTCGTCGCTGACGTGTCTTGAAACAGGGACGCACAGATTTCTTCACCCTCCACTTGTCGCGGAAAAGAACGCGCCGTATGAGCATTCAGTCACGAATCGTGTAATAGTGTGGGATTAAATGTTGGCCCGCAACCGGGGCGTCTTCGCCGTGTCGCAAGAAGTTCGCGTCACGCCTTCGGCTTGATCTCCCGCTTGATGGGCGCCTTCACCCCCGCAGCTCTGTTGGGCTCCATGACGTACTTGATGATGGACTCCTTGATCCCAAGCACCTGCGGGAACGCCGCCTTGATCTTGACGTGGCACATCGTGTTGTTCGAGCGCGGCGCCTTGATAACCTCCGCCTGCTCTTCCTCGGTGAAGTTCTCCCACGTGAACCCCGGGTGGCAGTAGTCGCGGTACAGCTCGAGGACCTCGTTGTGCGAGATCGCGCCCGGGTTGGTCCAGTTGTACGCGCCGGTCAGTTTGCGCAGAGCGCCTTCGACAGCCATGGGGACGAACTCTTCCAGAACGGTCATGGAGTTGGGGATGTCCACAACCTTGGCGTAGTTGGCGATCTTGGTGATGAAGTTGCGCGGATTCTGCAGGTCGCCGTCGATGGGCATGCGCACGCGGCACTGCATGACGTTGGGGTAGTGGCGCAGCATCATCTCCATGTAGGACTTGGTCTCGCTGTAGAACGAGCCACCGAAGTTGGGGTCGTCCTCCTCCGTGAACGGCACGCCTCCGATCTTGTGCTCATCGTCGTACTTGTAGATGCACCCGGTGGCGAAATTGGTGACGTGCACGTCGTGAAGGAGAGCGACGTCGCACAGGTTTAAGATCCCGATGACGTTCGCGCGGATGGTCTCCGTCTTGTGGTCCTCGCACCAGTCCACGTTGGGACGGCCGGTGACGCCCGCGGCGCACATGATGTGCGTGCACTTCGAGCGCTTGATGTCGTCGATGACTGCCTTGCGGTCCTCCAGGCGCGCGCGGCCGTACGACCACTTGTGGCCCTGTTCCGTCAGCAACTTCCCGAGCTTGCCGCCGATCCAGCCGGTGCGCCCGTACACGAGGAACACGGGGGCCTTCTCGCCCTCGTCCTTGGCGGCAGCCTCATCCGCGGCCATCATATCCTCCAGGTTGGAGTACACCTCGCCCACCACGCCGGGCTTGCCGCCGGTGGGGTGCGCGACGAGCGCGCCGCTGAGGTTGCCCCAGTACCCGCTCCGGTCGTCGTTTTTGGTGTACCACTCGATGGTCTCCTTCAGACCCTCTTCCCAGGACACCCGCTGCGTCCACCCCAGCGCGTGCAGCTTGGAGCAGTCGATGAAATACCGACGGTCGTTGAACTTGCGATCCTGCACGTGCTCGATCGTCTGTGAGATGTCCACGCCTAACGCGTTACCGATGTCCTGCGCGACGGACAACACCGTCCGCTCTTCGTGCGCCCCGATGTTGTACACGCCCTTGGTCTCGCCCTTGTGCAGGATGGCGTCGAACGCGGACGCCGCGTCGTACACGTGCATGTAGGAGCGCGTCGCGAGCCCGTCGCCGTGGATCGGGATCTTCATGCCGTTCTTCGCGAGCATGATGAACTTGGGAATCGCCTTCTCGGGGTACTGGTGGGGGCCGTACACGTTGTTTCCGCGCGTGATCACGTACGGCACGCCGTACGATCGGCCGTACGCCATCACCAGCATCTCCGCGCCGGCTTTGGTGGCGGAGTACGGGTTGGTGGGCTCGAGCAGCGACGCGGACTCCACGTTCGCCTCGTTGTTCTCATAGCTCGATTCGCCGTACACTTCATCGGTGGAGACGTGAAGGAACCGCTTGATCGTGCCCAACGTCTTCACCGTCTCCAGTAAGACGTGCGTCCCGCGGATGTTGTTCTCGGTGAACTCGAACGAGTTGCCGAAGGAGTTATCGACGTGCGTCTGCGCGGCGAAGTGCATGACGGTGTCGATCGCCTCCGAGCGCATGACGTACGTCATGAGGTCCGCCGAGCCGATGTCGCCCTTGACGAACTTGAAGTTCATCAGGCCCGCCACCGAGCGCAGATTGTTCAGGTTCGCGCAGTAGTCCAGCTTGTCCACCACCACGATCTTGTACTGCGGGTACTTCTTCGCGAACAAGATCGCGACGTGCGACGCGATGAAGCCCGCGCCGCCGGTGATCAACACGTTCTTCGCTTCGTACACATCATCGGGAACCGACATGTTTGCGCACTGGAGTCCACTGCGCGGACGTGCCCCGCCGCGGGAGGCTGTGGCGCGCGAGCGGCCTCGAACGGAAACTTGCTTTCGCGAACGACCGGCTATGGTGGATTGTGTAATTTTCGTATGCGCAAACAGTCTGGGCCCTCGTGCGAGACCAGTAACGCATTCTCATAAAAATCGCGGCGCTCGCCTCGTGACTGAGCGCGCCGCGCGCCATCGCGTCGCGTCAGATCGTTGTTACGCGTTAGAGAAGGTCGACCACGAGGTTGCCGGCCACACCTTGTGACGCCCGCGCCAGACTTGCCGGCATGCGCGCGTGGCGCGCGTACGCGCTCGTGGCGCTCCTGGCGTCGTTTTTCGCCACCTCGTCTGCGGACGACGAGTGCTCCGGCCACGGCACGTACGACTCGACCTCGGCGAAATGCGCGTGCGACGATCCGACGCCCGCGCCCGGCGTGACCGGCTGGGTCGGGGACGCGTGCGAGATCGAGACGGTCGGGGTGGCGACTCCCACGATATCGGCGCCTCTCGTCCAGAGCGGCACGCTGGAGGGCGGGCGGTGGCGGTGCTACTTCCTCGCGGTCGACCCGGGTTGGAATCACCTCGCGGTGTCCCTCTCGCACGCCGAGGACGACCGCGGCGACCCCGACGTGCACGGCGTGTTTTTCGACGCCACCGCGCGGGCGTCGTTCCCGCGGACGCGCACGGGCGGGTACGACTTCAGGGAGGTTTCCAGCGCGTCGCACGCGTTCGTGGATGTCTCCGTCGCGCGCGCCGACCTCGCCGCCGACGCCGCCGACGCGCCGAATCTCTTCCTCTGCGCGCAGGCGTACGGCGACGTCGCCACGACGTACGCGCTGCGCGCGGCGTTTTCGGCGTGCCCGGCCTCGTTCGCGCTGGAAGGAACGGGCGCCGATGCCGACGTGCTGGCTCAGGAGTGTTCTACTAATCCTGCCGCCACCTCTGAGCCCGCGGGCGCGTGCGACGCCGCGTCGGGCGCGTGCGCGTGCGCGGCGTACGAGGACCACACGTTCCAGGCGCCCGAGGAGGATTTCGGCGGCGACTACTTCGCGTCGTCCTACTACTCCGAGCGGCTCGGGTTCGGGGCGTGCGCGGCGCGAATCGACTTCGCGTTTCAGAAAGTCGCGGACGTCCCGAGCGGGGCGCCTCGCGTCGCGTCGTACGCGGGCCAGATCCTGCTTCCCGGGTCGTGGCGCTTCTACGAGCTCGCCGTGGACGCGGCGACGGACCACCAGATCGTGGCGACGCTGACTCGCGACCCGGACGCTGGCGCCGTGGAGATGTACTTGAGGCACGAGACCGTGCCCACGAACCACTGGGGGCACTACGACCTGCCGGACGACTACGTGTCCGGCACCGAGGCCACGCAGGAGCTCGTGCTCACCGAGGGGGACGGGGTGTTCGAGGCGGGCGCGTGGTACGCGGGCGTGTACGCCTCTGCGGGGCGCGCCGCCGCTTTCGATGTGGCCTTTGCGTACTACGAGTGTCCCCGGAACTGCTCGGACAGAGGGACGTGCGTGGTGGCGCAGAACGGCACCAGGCACTGCGAGTGCGACGTCGGGCCGGGCGGGAACCCGTACTTGAAGGAGGACTGCTCGGAGGAGTTCTCGCCTTGGACCGAGTCTCAGGGCGACGCGGCGTCGTTCGCGGTGAACGGCACGCTCGGCGCGAGCGAGTACGACTACTTCGCGTTGCCGTCGATGGACGCGCGCGAGAGCCGGAGGCAGATCGAGATCGTGCTCTCCGCGAGCTTCACCAAGGCGCGCACCGCGTACGACTGGGAGGAAAAACCCGCGCTTCTGCTGAAGCGCGGGAACAGGACGGATTTTCCGTCCGTCTCCGACTACACGTTCAAGACGACGCTCGAGCGCGCCGGCGAGGCGTACGACATCACGCTCTGCGCGTCGCAGTTCGCGGGCGCCACCTGGAACGCCGCCGTGTACAACCCCGAGGGCGTCGAGCCCATGGCGTTTACAGTCGCCTTCACGAAGCGCGCCGTGTGTCCCTCCGCGACCGCGGAGGAGTGCTCGGGGCACGGCACGTGCCGCTCGGGGAACCTCGCCGACCCCGCCTTCGCCACGTGCGCGTGCCACGAAGGCTGGACCGCCGGCGACTGTAACTTCCCCTCCTGCCCCGAGGGCTCGTTCGTGGCGCTGCCGCCGGGCGCGGACGGAGGCCCCGGCGCGACGTGCTTCCGCGGGTGCCAGGGCGGCAAGCGGCGGAGCAGCGGGTGCGACGCGGTGGTGTGTGCGCCCCCCGCGCGCGCGGCGGCGGGCGGGTCCGGCGCCGCGACGCCGACGCCGACGCGGTGCGTGCTGGACGAGTGCGAGCGCGACTTTTTCTCCGTCGACGAGGACAAAGGCGTCTCGTGCGTGGTGCGGTGCGCGCCGGACGCGGGCGACCCGCACGGCCCGAGGCGGCTGCAGGCGGCGTGCGACCCGGAGACAGTCCGCTCGAGCGCGCGCGAAGTCGACGGCGGCGAAAGCGGCGAGGGCGGGGCGTGGGCGTACGGCGCCCTGGCGGCGGCGGCGGCGCTCGTCGTCGTCGGCGGCGTCGTCGCCGGCGCGCGCCGAATCGACGACGCGCTCGGCGGCGCGAGCGTCGGGGAGAGGCTGGCGGGGTGCTGGCGCGGCGCGCGCGGGTGGTTCGGCGGCGGCGACGCGTGGGAGCGGCGGAGGGACCCGTACGAGGACGTGAACGCGTTCGAACGCGCGGACTTTGACTGAAGGAAGGTTCGACGTCTCGAAGTCTCGAAGCGCGCCACAGTCTTTCATCAGTACCATAGATAATCGCCCGGCATCGAGTCACCACGTCGTCATTTCTCCGCGCGGTAACAACGATCGCGTTCTCTGCGCCAGCCACTCCCGAGGTGCGCGTCTCGCATGGTCTCGGAAACGGGTGACCCCCCATGGGTGACCGACCCGGGGTCGTGTCGCTGGTTCCACGGCGATGAGCGTCCGGTGCGTGTCGCGCATCCTCCCGAGACCCCAGCTCGTACGACTCTCTGTGTCTCGCGTGCCGTCGTCGTCGCGGTCCCCTTCCGCGCCTTCGCTGACCGCCCGCCCCCGCCCACATGATGCCGCGCGCGTTTCTTCTCGTCGCGTCGCCATCCGCGCGCAGGTGGCAGCGACGCTCGCGAAACTCAAGTCGCTGTGGGTGAACGGCGAGGTCGGACCGGACACCCCGGTTTGGACGGAGGGCATGCCCGAGCGGACGCGCGTGCGCGATGTGCCTCCTTTGCTCGGATGCCTCCCGGGCGCGTCCCTCGCGTCGCCGCGCGCCGCGCTGCTCTCCGACGACCACAGATGGGAATCTGGAGGGTACCGTCACCGCGCCGCCGCTGCCGCCGCCGCCGCGGGCGAGTGCTCGCCCGCGCTCGTGCTCGACCTGCTCCGCGAGCTCAAGGCGACGCAGCGCGTCTGCGCGGAGCAGCGCGCCGCCATCGACAGCCTGCAGAGTCAGCGTCGCCTTCTTATGGACGACAAGCGGCGCGCGCGGCGCGACGAGGACGAGGCTACTCGCGAGATCGCGCTCGCGGAGGCGGAGATGGAGGCCAGGGACCTGGTCCGGGAGCTCAGGGCGTTGGCGGTGGAGGCGCGCGCGGAGAGGGCGAGGAGGATCGAGGACGACGGCGAGCGCCGGGGGCGACGCGCGCGCGACCGCGTCTTTTTTCGTGACCGAGGCCGCCGAGGCGACGCGGCGAGACGCGCGGACGCGGGAAGCGCCGCCGCCGGCGTGATCTCCTCACCCGCCGTCGGCGCGACCGCGACTGCGCTCGACGGCGCCGACGGGGACGCGCGGCGAGCGCCGAAAACGCTTCGCGAGAAGAACGCGCACGTCCGAGACGAAGCCTCGTCCGTCTCCGCCGACGCCCCCGGGCGATCCGCCGAGCTGGTGGACGAGCTGGCGCGCGGCGTCTCCGCGGGCGTGCTGAAAGGCGCGCCGCCGCTGAGACGCGTCCGGGGCGTCGCCGAGCGAACCGTCGCGGGCGGCGTTCCGCGTACGATCTCCGCGCGGCGCGCGTTCGCGTTTTTCGCGTATGATTTGTGCGGGAAACGGCTGTGGATCGCCCCCGACGGCGCCGGCGCGGCTCTGCTGGTCCTCGTGGGGGGCGGGGTGCTCGACTTGGAGGCGTGGCTGCGTCGGAACCGGTTCTGGGAGCGGGGGCACGGTGAGAAGGCCGAGACGCGGGACGGGCGACGGGAAAGAGACCGAGGCTCGCGGTTGACGGAGTGGTAAGGAGAGTTTTTTTTCGCATCAGGGCGCGAACGTCGTCGGCGCCGAATCTATCGGTCGTCGTTTCGCGAAACGCGCGCGCCGCACATTCGACGCTCGCGTCGGATTTGCGAAAATTCTTTTTTTCGTGCACGTAAAATTGACTCCCCCAGCGCCTGTCGAAACTCACGGCAGAAATTTGTCCAGAACCACGTGTCGATCGCTAGAGCGAAACCTGTGCACCGGCGAAACGTCGTAAAAGCTTTTTGATCCAAAAAGCGGCGTGTCGTTTCGGGGTCGGCCGTCGAGTTGACGAGTCACGAACCCTCGATTCGCGCCGACACCCCGCGCACGAAAACCGAAAAGGCCGCGCGATCGCGCATCGGCCGCCACTTACAACACACCGCCCGCCCCACGTGGCTGAGCGAACCATGGCGTCCGTGATGTCCGCGGTCTCCACCACCGCTGTTTTCACCGGCGCGCGCGTCTCCGCGCGTCGCACCACTCGCGCCGTGCGCTGCAGCGCGACTCCGGCCGCGAAGATCGGCGCCGGCAGGTTTGTGGCCAAGGGAGCGATCAGCACCGGGGCGCTTTCCCTCGCCGCGCCCGCCGCGATCGCCGCGCCCGCCGCGCCCCGCCGCGCGGCGTCCGTCGTTCCCCGCGCGGGTGGTGGCGGCCCCGTGGAGGCTGACACTGTCGCCGAGGACGTGCGCTTCGACATGACCGAGGGCGGCCAGAAGAAGCGCTGGTCCATGATCTTCGCGCTCTTCGTGGCGTTCGTGCTGTGCAACCTCGACAAGGTGAACATGTCCGTCGCGATCGTGCCCATGTCCGCCTCGTTCGGCTGGACCTCCGTGGAGAAGGGCCTGGTGCAGTCCGCGTTCTTCTGGGGCTATGCCTTCACGCAGATCCCCGGCGGCTGGCTCGCGCAGAAGTACGGCGGCAAGCTCGTGCTCTTTGCCGGCGTCATGCTCTGGTCCTTCGGCACGCTCATCGCGCCCGCCTGCGCGCAGTGGTCCTTCACCGCGCTGCTCGCGTCGCGCTTCCTGGTGGGCCTCGGCGAGGGCGTCGCGCCCTCCGCCGCCACCGGCGTGCTCGCGAAGGGCGTCCCGGGCTCGCAGCGCTCCAAGGCGGTCACCGCCACCTTCGGCGGCCTCGACGTCGGCTCGCTCTCCGGGCTCATCATCGCGCCCCCCATCATCCTCTACCTCGGCGGCTGGCCCGCGGTGTTCTACCTCTTCGGCGGCCTCGGCTTCCTCTGGGGCGCGTGGTGGTTCGCGTGCTTCATGCGCGACGCGTCCACGGACAGGCGCGAGATGCCCGAGGAGAAGGAGAAGCGCGAGGCTGAGGAGGCTGCCGGCATCCAGGCCCCGTCCACCCCCTGGGGCGCGTTCTTCCGCAACAAGTCCTTCTGGGCGCTCACCGCCGCGCACTTCACCTGGAACTACTTCTCCTACGGTCTGCTCGCGTGGCTGCCGTCGTTCCTCAGCTCCGCGCTGAACGTGACCCTGTCCAAGTCCTCGTTCCTGTCCATCCTCCCCTACCTCGCGACCGTCGCGGTGACCACCATCGTGGCGCCCACCGCGGACAAGCTCGAGGCGGGCGGCATGAGCCGCACCAACGTGCGCCGCTTGAGCCAGACGCTGTGCTTCGGCGGCGGCGCCGTCGCGCTCACCGCGGTGGCGTGGGTGATCAACTCCACCCCCCCCGAGGCGGTCACCAACACCACCATCGCCACCGTGATGACCCTGCTCACCATCTGCTTCGGCATGGGCGCGTGGGTGCGCACCGGCCTGTTCTGCGGCCACCAGGACCTCTCCCCCAAGTACGCGTCCATCATGCTCGGCACCACCAACACCGCCGCGGCGATCGCGTCCACGCTCTCCACCTTCTTCACCGGCTACTTCTTCAACCTCACCGGCGGAAACTGGGCGCTGTCCCTGTTCCTCCCCATCGCGTTCTTCCAGGCCATCTCCGTCGTGCTCTTCATGGCGTTCGAGTCCACCCCCGTGGACTTCGATGCCGAGCAGGCGAAGCTCAAGGCGGCCTGAGCGAAGGCGGCGAGCGGGAAGGCGGCGAGACGGCCGAGGCGCGAACCGGCGCGGCGGCGCGCTTCGTAAACTATTACCCCGAGCCCTCGCCTCCGCCGCGGTGCGGAGACCGAGGCGGCATCGGAGACAAAGCGCGGAGCCGGCCGTGGGAACTGCGCGAGCTGACACGAACTGCGTGAGACGCGGGTGCGCGCTCGTGAGAAGGCGTAGGCGCGCGTCCGTCGCGAGGGACCCGATGAGAGCCGAAAACTATTTTTTGATTCAAACGCCGAATCTGTCTCTTTCCCCGCGGCTTCAACGCGAAGGCGCCTCCGCGCGACCGACGTCTCCATCCTCGTCGTCGTGTCCCGGTGGCATGCTCGCACGCGCGAACGCGCGTCTCCGCCTCTTCCGCTAAGTGTGTCGCGCGCGTCTCTCAGCCGCGCGTCGCGCGTTTCGGTCCGCGAACCGGCGCTCGAAAAAGAATCAAAATCGCGCCGCGCGCGTGTCGGAGGCGGAAGGGTGCGTTTTCGTCGGACGACGACGACGCCATCGCGACGCAAGTCGGCAAACTCGCTCGTCTTAATATAAAGCAGGAGACCGTGGCGCTCGCACTAGTTGCTAGGGAAAGGTCGCGCGCTCGACCGAAAGAATAGGCACCCTGTCTCCTCGTCTCTTTCTCCGCGAAGACGAATCGCCGACGCCGCGGCGCGCGGCGCGAGGCTTTTTGTCTCGCCCCCCGCCGCCGCCTCGCGGCGACGCGCGTCGCTTAGGCGGACGCCTCCGCAGCCTTGGCCGCCTCCTTGGCCTTGTTCTTCTCGCCCTTGAGGTAGAAGGTGTACGCGGTGGACACGAGCACGGCGATGAAGCCCACGATGTACTTCCAGTTGAGCGCCTTGGGGAAGAGCACGAAGGAGATGACGATGGAGAGCACCTTGCGGAGGGACTTGATGATCTCCGCCTCGGTGGCGCCGTAGTACTTGATGAGGGAGAGGATGAAGGACACGGAGGAGTAGCCCAGGACGGAGAAGCCCATGATCATAGGCACGACCTGGGTGTACTGCATGGAGTGCGCGATGGCCGCCTTGTAGCCGCCGGACGCGATGAAGGGGATCAGGCCGTAGACGGTGCCGATGAGCGAGGCGAAGCACAGCACCTCCTGGGTGGTGGAGGGGTTCTCGCAGCGGAAGAAGTTCTTCTCCTCGAAGTTGGCGCAGATGGCGTCGACGCAGAGGGCACCGGCGATGAGGGCGACGCCGATGGGGGCGAAGGCGGGGGATGACGCAACGTCACC
>MDSV01142209.1_pt1 | contig 11330 bp, 8 predicted proteins | sample 810851 | NCBI WGS metagenome assembly MDSV01 (sample SAMN05326640, study PRJNA326480) | marine metagenome | isolation source: seawater | place: Atlantic Ocean: North East | collected 2012 | reverse complement strand
TGGGAAGTAACTTTATTAAAAATAGCTATTGAAGATTTATAGATTTATTCAACTACCTTTTGATAAAATTTTAATTTCTAGATTCTGCAAATTCTTGGCTAGCTCGATCTACTTGATCACCTAAAGGTAATTCAAGACAATATCCTGCTCCATAAACAGTTTTTATATAAGTTGGTTTTCGAGGGTCAGGCTCTAATTTTGTTCTTAAGTGTCTAACATGAACTCTTATTGTCTCAATATCGTCATCTGGCTCGTAACCCCAAACTTCTTTTAAAATTAGGGCCGGTGATACTGTTTGTCCATGTCTTTGTAGCAAGCAGTGAAGAAGCTCGAATTCTAAATGGGTTAATCTAACAGGAGATTCGAACCAAATAGCTTCAAATCTTTCTGGAACGAGAGTAAGAGGACCATAATTTAAGATTTCTTGTTGATTTGTTGAATTCAATTGTGCTCTGTTTGTTCTTCTCAATAAAGCTTTAATACGAACATGTAATTCTTCGAGATCAAATGGCTTTGTGATGTAATCATCAGCACCTGAATTAAATCCCGTCACTTTATCTTTTAATCCTCCCAGAGCTGTAATCATTAATATTGGAATATTTGTGGTTCTTTCATCCCTTCTTAGTCTTTGACATAATGTTAAACCATCTACGCTAGGTAACATTAAATCCAAAAGAATTAAATCAGGCGAATACTGCAATGCCAAAGCTTGACCTTTAATACCATCTTCAGCTTTTTGAACATCAAAACCAGAGTGCTCGAGATGTCCAGCTACCAATTCACGCATATCACGATCATCTTCTATTAATAGGATTGAGATTTTCATATCTATCTGCTTATTTAATTAAAGAAAAAATTAAGTAATATGATTCTCTCAATAATTTGCATTTATTGCAGACTTAATAGAAAAACTTTAATGAGTAATTACAATCCCGAAAAATAGTGGCCCCAAAGTATTTGAAGGAAAAATTAGCGTAAAATAAAACTTAAATTTTATAAATTCTTTCGATTTATTTAAGATTTGCTTAATGATTCAATGTAAATCAACAAAAAAATGGAAGGTAATCTAAGAAAACTTGGGGTTTGCAATATTTATGAGATTAATAAATTGAGATAGTTGTGTAACTTCTCAATTGAAATCTTTTATTTTTTAAATTAATATTTTATTGGGACAATAAAACAAAATTTAATGACTTGTAATTTGGTCCAAAAAGTTAATAATTTACCATGTTTATAAACAAACTCAATATTTATGAAAAAAAAATCCCTTACATATGCTGATCTATCAAAAAAACAGCTCCATTATCTTAAAGAACTTTATATCCAAAAAAAAGTTGAATGCATGAGTCATAAAGAGTTAAAAGAGTTTTTTATAGAAGTTATTAGCCATCAAATAAATGACACAATAGGCAAAGAAGAGGAGATGGAGGCATGGAAAGAAATGTCAAATTTTTATGGAGATCAATTTGAGCTTGTCATTCAAGAAATTCAAAAAAAATATGCAAACATCGAAAGCTTAGAAAATTTTGAAGAGGATACATTAGAGCATAGATTAGAATTGCTTGAGAAAAATAGTATTGAAAAGGAAAAACAAGATATGTGGAATGACTAAAAATTATGCTGTAATTTATCTTAGGAAAAGCTGTAATTTTGAAAACGGAAATATAGTTAGGATGATAAAGATTTAGTGAGAATTAAGTATAGAAAATTTATCAAAAGCAATTAAATACTTGTAGATAAAATTTATAAAATTATTGTGAAAGACTTTTTTCTACAAGTGTTTTTCTTAGATATTTAAATCCATAATTTTCTTGTTTCTAGAGAAATAAATATTGCATCTTTTAAAAGTACCATTTTGCATTTATTATTGCTATTTACGACACTTCACTTAAAATATAACTAGATACACCAGTTTAAGTATTTGATTAAAATATTTGAATTAATTTCATATTTAAATAAAAATACAAAAAGAAAACTTATTTTTATATTTTTAGTTATTTTTATAAATTCATTATTAGAGTTTATGACTATAGGAGCTATGGTTCCTTTTATTTCTTTTGTAAGTAATCCAGAAAAGATATCAGAAATTGAATTATTAAAAAGAACTTCAGATTTTTTTAATATTCAACAAACTAATGAATTATTCTTATTTATATCTTTTGCATTTTTAATAACAATATTTTTATCTGGATTTATAAAGATTTTTTCTCTAAAAATAATTAATGATTTTAGTGCAACTCTTAAAATAGAATTAGGCAAGAAACTATATAAAGAAATTTTATATAGAGACTATGAATATCATTTAAATACAAACTCTAGTCAATTAATTAGTACTCAGATACAACAACTAGACTCTTCTCTATCTGTAATTTCTGAGTTTATGTTACTTAGTCTTTCTATTCTCAGTATTTTAGGAATTACTATTTCTTTGTTAATTATTGATTTTAGAATTGTTTTTTTCATTATTACTTTATCGTCTTTATTTTATTTAATCGCATCAATATCTACAAAGAAATATAGCGTTATATACGGGAAAATAATTTTTGAAACTAGAAAAACTATTATAAGAATTGTTCAGGAATCATTAGGTTTTATAAGACAGATAATTTTAGATGATTCACATGATTTTTTTATAAAAGAGTATGATAAAAACAATATTCAAAATAGTTTAGCAGGAACAAAATCAGCTACTATTGCTCAGATTCCAAGATACTTAATGGAATCATTAATATTATCAGTGCTTGTGATGTCTATTATGTTTATGTATTTTTCAGGAATTGATTTTAACAACTACTTAACAAAAATAGGGGCCTTCATTTTAGGACTTCAAAAGTTATTGCCTCTTTTTCAAAAAACATTTACAAACGTATATTCGATAAGACAAGAAAAATTAAGTATATCTTCGGTAGTGCAACTTTTAAAAGAGGCTAAAAAATACAAAAATAATTCAAGAGATAAATTAGTAAATATTTTTAAACTAAAAACTAATATTATTTTTGAGAATATTAGTTTTTCCTACAAAGAAAATAAAGTTTTAGAAAATATCAATTTTTGTATAAAGAGAGGAGAAGTTATCGGAATTGTTGGTAAAACAGGCAGTGGTAAGTCGACTTTTATAGATATACTATTAGGATTAATAAAACCCAGTTCTGGAAATATTTATATAAATGGGAAGAGAATGGATGCTAATCTTTTTCGTCGATTTAGATTATCAGTATCAAGTGTACCGCAAGATTATTTTTTGTTAGATAGAACTATTGAAGAAAATATAGTTTTTGGAAAAACTAAATCAAAAATTGACTATTCCTTATTGAATAAAGTAGTAAATATTTCAATGTTAAGAGACTTAATAAATTCTCTTAGAGATGGCCTTAAAACTTTCGTAGGGGAGAATGGAGTTAAGTTAAGTGGAGGCCAGAAACAAAGATTAGCAATAGCTAGAGCTCTTTATAAAGAACATTCACTTCTTATACTTGATGAAGCGACAAGTTCAGTAGATTCAGAAACTGAAAAAAACATTCTAGAAAATATAATTAACAACAACCCAAAAATTACGGTTCTCATGATTGCCCATAGATTACAAACATTACAAAATTGCGATTATATCCTAGAAATAAAAAATAAAAAATTAATTAAATACCAAAATATAAGTGAATACAAATCTAAATATGAAACAAATAAAAAATAATATTTCGAGAAATTTTATTACGCTTAAAAAAGAACAAAAAAGCTATTTTTTTTCTTTTTAATTGAGAAAATTAAAAGAATGTTTTGCTAAAAGTTGGTATGCAAACAAATTAGATTTGTATATTTACTTAAGAAAAAAAGTTAATTATTTTTTCATGATCAATTAGATCAGCATTTATTTTTGAATTTGCATCTCTTACCCAATCATCATCAGTTTTTGGTCTATATGAATCTTCAATATAAAATCCATATTTTAATTTTGCAGGTGCACAAATATTAGAAATAGCAGGATCGACAAAACTTTTTGGAAATATTTCTACAACTTTTGAATTTATATTCATTAATGTAGAAAGACTAAAGGCTGATCCATTTACTCCAACAACTCCTTTAGCTGATAAAAATAAGTTAATTTGTTTTTGAAACGAGATTTTCTCTGGTTTTACAAATTCAAATCCAGATTTTTCATACTTTTGTTTAAACTTATCAAAATTAATAAACTCTCTTTTTTGTAAGCCACTTTTAGCGTCTCTGTCTAAAAAATATTTTTTCGCTTTTTTAAATTGATGCCTTTTTTGTTCACAAAAAAAGTTTCTTAAATCAACTCCTGAAACAATACAATCAATATTAGCAGTAACCAAGTTACCAGTGCATCTAAAAAAAGCTTTATCACTTATTATTTTTCGCGAATCTATTTTTAATAAATCTAATGCTTCCTTCTGAAATTTATGTTTCAATGCAGGCATAATGAAAAAATCAAATTTGTCTAGATCATATTTTTTCTTAATTCTTATTATTCTTGCATATATCTCATGTAACCAATGATAAAAATTTGAAGGGTTTGATGAAATCCCAAGGTGAAGAATATTACCAGTAATTTCTTTTGCTTCTAAAATTTCATTTTTTGTATAAAAATCGAACAAAGATAAATTATTGCAATCAAATTTTGATCCAAGATCTGATGATGATTTATCAATATCACAAAAATAGATATGAGATTCAACTGGCGAAACAACTACATTACTTAAAGAATATATAAATCTTGGCCTTGTTATTAATGGGTTTGCCCAACTAAGAGGAGAAGGAATTGGTTTTTTATCAATTGAAGAAATATCTAGGTCAAAAGAATTTACGTTATTTTCCTCATAAATAAATTTGTTTTTGTTACTTTTTAGCCAATAAGTGCATGCTTCATTTGTAGAAATTCTATTTTTAAATCTTATTATCCTTGTAAATCTATTAAACCGTAGTTTATTTTTTATTTTCAAATACATTTTAATAACAAATGTAATTATTAATCCTTAAAAAAGGAGTTGTTTTGAAAACATATTATCATTATTCATATTATGTTTTAATAGAGTGCAAACTATTAATTTTTATATTTCATGAAAAAAAAGATATTTTATGCAGAAGCCTCTTATTCTGATGAGGAAATTTCTGAAGTCACAAAAGTTTTAAAGGAAAGCCGCTTGGCTTTAATGGATGGGCCAAAAGTAAAAGAATTAGAAACTAGTGTTGCAAAGATCTTTAACAAAAAGTATGGATTAATGGTTAACAGCGGATCATCAGCAAACTTGATAGGAATATTATCATTAAAATTACCAAAAGGATCTAAAGTAATTACTCCTGCATTAACTTTTTCGACTACTGTTTCTCCCTTGGTGCAAAGCGGATTAATACCTTACTTTATTGATGTAGATAGAAACACATTACAATTAAATACTGATATTTTAAAAAGAATTAATTTAGAAAATGTTTCAGCTATTTGCGTACCAAATCTTATAGGTAATGTTGCAAATTGGGAAGAAATATATAATTTTGCTAAAGAAAATCACTTAAAAATAATTGAAGATTCTGCAGATACCATTGGTTATTCATATAAATCTTCAATAACTAATTGGTCTGATATTTCTACTACAAGTTTTTATGCCTCCCATGTAATAACTGGTGCAGGCTTTGGTGGTATGACATGTTTCAGTAATAAAGAAAACTTTGACATAGCTTTATCATTAAGAGGATGGGGGCGAAGGTCTTCACTTTATTCCAATTCCGAAGACTATGAAAGAAGATTCAACGTAAAAATAGATGACATGTACTATGACGACAAATATATATTTGATGATGTTGCATATAATTTTCTGCCTTCAGAGATATCTGCAGCTTTTGCACTTGTTCAATTAAAAAAATTAAATTTAAATATAGAAAAAAGAATTAAAAATTTCACTTATTTAAAAAATAACCTTAATGATTCAGATAATTTCTATATCCCCAGAACTTATAGTAATGTTAAGACTGGATGGCTTGCATTCCCGTTATTATTGCAGAAGAAATTAGCAAATAAAAGAAAAGAAATGCAAATATTTCTTGAGAAAGAGGGAATTCAAACTAGAACAATTTTTACCGGTAATATTATCCGTCAACCAGTTTCCAAAAAATTTGAATGGGATAGCTTTGGCTCTTTTGAAGTAAGTGATGAAGTAATGAAATCTGGGATATTATTAGGTTCACATAACAGGCAGCCTAAAGAAAATCTTGACTTTTTAATAATGAAAATAAAAGAAGCAGAAAAAAAATTAATCAATTTATAAGTTCTATTTACATAACTCCTCTACTATTGATTCTAAAGATATTGTTTGATTGAAACCAAGTTCTTTTATTTTTCCATTTTCCATCCAAAAATCCTTATTTTGAACTTTCTCATGAAACTCTGGTTGATTTATATAGTTAATTTGTGAAGATGAATTAGTAATTTTTTTTGATAATTCAATCAAATATTTTATTTTTGTAGGTTTACCAGATCCAATATTATATATCTCATTTTTATTACCTTTTTTACATATTAATTCTATTGCTTTGCAAACGTCATAGACATGTAAAAAATCTCTATAAACTTCTCCTTTATCATATAAATCTATGGGTTTATTGTCTTTAATTCTATTTATCATCCAAGTAATAGCATTTTTTTTTGATGAAGCGCCTTTATCACCTTTGCCCAAAACATTACATAATCTGATTATTCTATATTTAACATCAAATGTATTGCAGAAAGATATTAATAAATCCTCAGCACATTTTTTTGTGATTGAATAAAAACCTGTTGGATTACAATTTTGTGTCTCGTTAACAGGCAAATTTTTTGTTTTTCCATAAACGAACCAAGAACTTATAAAGTTAAAAGTATAGTTATTTGATTTACAATGTTCTAAAACTTGACAAAGTAATTCTAAATTTACTTTTACATCTTTAGTAATATCATCAAATACATTGTAGTTATGGACTGTAGAAATAAAATACAAAATGTCCTGAGTTTCAGGTTTTAAATTTCCCCTTTTTATTTTAATATTATTTGGATAAATTTTTAAAAAATTTGTTCCAATAAATCCTGTAGACCCATAAATAGACAACTTCATTTTTGCTTAATAAATCTATAATCTGCTATTAATAATAACTTTAGATTAAGTGAAATTATTATTTTATAAACTTAACTTCAAAAAATCCGTGCACATTAGTTTTATATATTTTTTTCTAAAAAAGATTTGTCTTATAATAAAAAGAAATTATAAAATTTATAATATTATTTATTATTTTTCTGATTGAAAATATGACTAGAAAAGGAATAATTCTTGCAGGGGGAGCGGGAACTAGATTATCACCCCTTACAAAAGCTGTAAGCAAACAACTAATGCCTATTTATGATAAACCCATGATATATTATCCTCTCTCAACACTTATGAGTTTTGGAATTAATGAGATTTTAATAATTTGTACTCCTTATCACTTAGATTCCTTTAAAAGTCTTCTCAGTGATGGTAAGCAATGGGGAATTAAAATTGACTATAAAAGTCAACCTAAGCCAGAAGGTATAGCTCAGGCATTTTTATTAGGAGAGAAATTTATAGGAAATAGTAATGTTGCATTAATTCTTGGCGATAATCTTTTTTATGGAAATAATTTTGAAAATGATTTAAATGATGCAAATAAAGATAAAGATTGTGCAACCGTTTTTGCTTATCCTGTAAGTGACCCAAAAAGATATGGGATAATTTATTTTGATGAAAATACTAATAAAGTAATTGATATCGTTGAAAAACCTAAAAATCCAAAAAGTAATTATGCAATGACTGGACTATATTTTTATGATAATAAAGTTATTAATTATGCTAAAAGCCTAAAACCATCTGATAGAAACGAATTAGAAATAACAGATATTAATAAAATGTATCTTTCAGAAGACAATTTGAAAGTTAAAGTTCTTGGGAGAGGTATGGCATGGCTTGATACCGGAACATTTGACTCACTTCAAGAAGCTGGCACTTTTATAAGAACATTAGAGAGAAGACAGGGCCTGAAAATTGGATCGCCAGAAGAAACTGCCTGGAAATCGGGTTTTATAAACAATAAACAATTAAAAGATTTAGCATTAGAAATTTCTAAAAGTACATATGGAGATTATTTATTAAATTTACTAAAATAAAAAAAATTATATATATGAAACGTCTTTGAGTTAGGATTTTTTAAAATTTAACTGCTATTAAAAAAATAAATAATAAATTTTAATTATCACATGAATAAAAATAAAAAAAAAGTAATAGTTACTGGTGGAGCTGGATTCATTGGGGGTACTTTAATAAGAAAGGTATTAAAAGAAAAAGACTGGGTTATCTACAACTTAGATCAAATGGGCTATGCAAGTGACCTATCATGGATAAAAGATGCAGACGATTACAAATTACGTCATATATTTTTCAAGATAAATCTAAGGAACAAAGAAAAATTAGAAAATTTAGTAAAAGATATTAGTCCTGATTTGATAATACATCTAGCGGCTGAAAGTCATGTTGATCGTTCAATTGATAACCCTTCAAACTTTATAGAGAGTAATATAATAGGAACTTTTAATTTACTTGAAGCCTCAAGAATATATTGGGAAAAAATAAGTGATATTAAAAAAGAATCATTCCGATTTATACATATAAGTACAGATGAGGTTTTCGGATCATTAGGTTTAGATGGTAAATTTGATGAAAATACTAAATATTCTCCCAGAAGTCCATATTCTTCAAGCAAAGCATCTAGTGATCACTTAGTCCAAAGTTGGAATCATACTTATGGTTTACCTACTATAATTACAAATTGCAGTAATAATTTTGGACCATATCAATTTCCAGAAAAACTAATTCCTTTAAGTATCTTAAAAGGAATAAATGGCGAAGATATACCACTCTATGGCAATGGCCTTAATATAAGAGATTGGTTATATGTAGAAGATCATGTAGAAGCTTTATTACTAATAGCTGATAAAGGAGAAGCTGGTAAGAGTTATTGTATAGGAGGATTTGGTGAAAGAACTAATAAAGAAGTTCAACTTCAAATATGTAATATTCTTGATAAAGTTAGTCCAAAAAATTTTCCTCATTCAAAATTAATTAAAAATGTTGCAGATAGGCCAGGACATGATAAAAGATATGCTATAAACTCTAACTTAATACAAAAAGAGTTAGGTTGGGCTCCTAAAATAACTTTTGAAGATGGTTTAAAGAAAACTATTCATTGGTATCTTGATAACCTGAAATGGAGCTATTCTGTTATGCAAAAATCAGGTTATTTGGGAAATAGAATTGGGAATAAAAAAGAAATTAATTAAGGATTTAAAGATATTAAAAAACTTTAAAAAGTATTACATTTTTTGTTAAATGAAAATACTCTAGAGGTATTCCAGAAAGGGGGATATTGAAATTCTTAAAAATTCTGAATAATTAAATACAAAATAATGCAATAAATTATGTATATTATTATTATTCGATAATTATTCCTAACTAATTATTTATATAAAAAATAATGTCAAAATGGATATTGGGAATCTCTTGTTTTTATCACGATAGTAGTGCTTCCATAATTCGTGATGGTGAGATTATTAAAGCAGTTCAAGAAGAGAGATTTTCAAGAAAAAAGCATGATTCTAGATTTCCAATAAATGCTATTAGATACTGTCTAAACAGTCAGAATATTGATTTAAGAGATATCGACTCCATTATTTATTATGAGAAACCGCTTCTAACTTTTGAGAGATTATTAGAGACCTATCTTGGAGTTGCTCCACGAGGATTAAGATCATTTATTGCAGCAATGCAAGTCTGGTTAAAAGAAAAATTATTTTTAAAATCTGAGCTTAAACATCAATTTAAATCTCTACAAATAGAATTTGTAAAAGATACAAAACCTCATATACCAAAGTTCTTATTCGCAGAACATCATCAATCACATGCTGCTGCTGCTTTTTATCCAAGTCCATTTAAAGAAGCAGTAGTTTTATGTATGGACGGAGTAGGTGAATGGGCAACTACATCTACTTGGATTGGTAAAGGTAATAAAATAAAACCTCTTTGGGAAATCAATTTTCCCCATTCTTTAGGACTTCTTTATTCAGCATTTACTTATTACTGTGGATTCAAAGTAAATTCTGGTGAATACAAATTAATGGGTCTTGCACCATACGGAAAACCAAATTTTGTAAAAACAATCAAAGACTATCTTATCGATATAAAAGACGATGGCACCTTTAGACTAGATATAAGTTATTTCAAATACCATCGTGGATTTCGAATGACAAGTAGTAAATTCCATAAACTTTTTGGAGTACCTCCAAGAAAAAGTGAGAAAGAACTTACTCAATTCCATATGGATTTAGCAGCATCAATTCAAGTTGTAACAGAAGAAATTGTAATTAAACTGGCAAAATCTTTACGAAAGGAAACAGGCATGAAGAATCTATGCCTTGCAGGTGGTGTTGCCTTGAACTGTGTTGCTAATGGAAAGTTACTAGAAGAAAAAATATTTGATGATATTTGGATTCAACCTGCTAGTGGTGACGCTGGTTCTGCATTGGGTGCTGCCCTTCTTGGATGGCATGAATATCATAATAAACCTCGTAAAGTAAATGAAGGTGATTCCATGAAGGGAACTTACCTAGGTTGTGATTTTTCTAATGAAGAAATTATTGGCTATTTAGAAAGTATAAATGCTCCTTTCCAATCACTTGAAGATATAGAACTCTTTGAAAAACTTGCTCAAAATCTTGATGAGGGTAAAGTGATTGGTTGGTTCAATGGGGCAATGGAATTTGGCCCCAGAGCATTAGGAGCTAGATCTATAATTGGAGACCCTAGGAATCAACAAATGCAGAGTGTGATGAATCTAAAAATTAAATATCGAGAGAGTTTTCGTCCTTTTGCTCCCTCAGTTTTAGAAGAAGATGTTGCAGATCAATTTGAAATTAATGTCAAAAGTCCTTACATGCTGTTAGTTGCTCCTGTCAAAAATGAACTACGCAAAGAGATGTCAGAAAAGCAAAAAAACCTTTTTGGAATTGAAAAACTAAATATTGCAAGATCTTCTCTTCCCGCTATTACTCATGTTGACTACTCAGCCAGGGTACAAACTGTAAGTGAGATAACAAACCCTCGTTACTACAAATTAATCAATGCATTTAAACAAAAAACTGGATGTCCGACAATTGTTAACACTTCTTTCAATGTCAGGGGAGAACCTATTGTTTGTACTCCTCAAGATGCGTATCGTTGTTTCATGCGGACAGGAATGGATATACTTGTTCTTCAAAATCAAATTCTTTTAAAGAGTGAACAACC
>MDSV01020741.1_pt1 | contig 11330 bp, 6 predicted proteins | sample 810851 | NCBI WGS metagenome assembly MDSV01 (sample SAMN05326640, study PRJNA326480) | marine metagenome | isolation source: seawater | place: Atlantic Ocean: North East | collected 2012 | reverse complement strand
CGCGCGCCGCCTGCGCGAGCGTGCCGTCCACGATGCGCGGCGCGACCTCCGTGATCTCGCGCCCGCCGCCCGCCTGCCGGTGCACCGTGCACAAACGCGTCGTCGCGACCGCCCCGCTCTCGACGAGGTCGCGCAGCACCGCGCCGGGGCCGATCGAGGGCAGCTGGTCCGGATCGCCGCAGAGGATGAGGTAGTTCATGCGCTTTCCGCGCGCGTCGAGCAGCATCTGCAGTTTCGAGAGGTCGCACATCGACACTTCGTCCACCACGTAGGCCCCCGTCGCCGCCGTCCCCTCGTCGGGCTTGGTGTGCGCGAGCGAGTCAATCGTGCGCGCCGTGTTCGCGACGACCCCGTCGCCGATGCATCGATTCAGTCTCGTCGCGGCCTTGCCCGTGGGCGCGCACGCGCACACGTCCACGCCGCACGCCTCGAAGAAGCGCACGAGCAGTCCGAGGACGAACGACTTGCCGCGCCCCGGGCCGCCGCAGAGGCACGCCACGCGGTGGACGAGGAGCTGCCGGAAAATGCCTCGTTGCGCCACGTCCAGCCCCGCAAACGCCTTCGTGACCGCGCGCATCGCCTCGCTCGTCTCGGCCTCCCCGCTCGGCGCGCCCGCGGCCACCCCCTCCTCCATCCGCTCGAGCGCGCTGCGCAGCGTGCGGTTGTCGTTCGCGGCGAGCGACCGCTTGCACACCCTTGCCAGTGACGCCGCGAGGCGCACCTCGGCGTCATGGTGCGCCTTGAGCGCGTAGCGCGCGTGCTCGCCGTCGCCGTCGCACACGAGTCCATACTCGTGCTCCTTGCCCGTCACAAAGGCCGCCTCGAGGGCCTCGGTGGGCAGCGCCCACGCGCGCTCACTGCCGCCGCCGCTGCCGCCGCCGCGCAGCAGCCATTGCACAGCCTCGACGATGTCCTCGGGCCGACGCCAGAACCCGCCGTCGCCCGACCGCCAGCCGCCTTCGAGACGCGGACGGTCAAAGCAGCCGCTCGTGAGCTCTTCGCACGCCCGTCGGATGTACGCGCGCACGCGCTTCGGGTCCGAGGGCGCGAGCGCGATGTCCGCGCGCCGTGCGATGGTGTCGGACACGGCGAGCATCGAGCGCACCGAGCGTACTTTCGTGTCCGCGATGCAGTACGGGTCGGCGCGCAGCTTTTCGAGCGTCGCGTGCACCACCGCGCCGAGGGCGACCGTGGGGATCTCCGGAACTTCGGTCGAGAGGTCGATGCACGCCTTGCGCTCCTTGAAGACTGCGACGTGCATCTCGGCGGAGCGCTTCCCAATCCCGAGCGTACCAATCGACGCCGTGCCCTCCGCGACGCGGTTGAGTGCGTCGTAGAGCTCCGCGCCAAACCGCTCGTGCAGCTTGCGCAGCGGGTTGCCCAGCTTGTGCAGCGACGACCGTCGCATGTTTTGCACGACGAGGACCGATCGAGGGTTTGTTGCGCGAATCTCTTTGGCCTCCATCGCAAAAGTGCCGTCGCGGAGCGGCTTCTCGGTCAGCAAGCCTGAAAAGGTCATGCCCGGTAGCAGGTCTTCAAAATCGGGCACGGGAAACTCGCCGCGCAGCTTGACGCGTCGGCGCTTCTCGAGTAATTCGACGTCAAACATGCCCCAGTTTGGCGTCTTCTCGTAAGCCGCTTTGTCGCGGATGCGCTTCCCGTCGTATAAGATCTTGAAGGACGTTTGCATTCTTGGGTGGTGGACGCCGCGGGAGAGGGAGGGGGTGGCGGCTCTGGGCCGCCTGCCGGCCCGCACGCCGCAAGCGCGCGCACGCGCCGCTGCGTGCGCGCGCTAGCCGTCGACGCGCGGCGCGCGCGAGTGCAAAATCGCTCCTCCTCCTCCCCCCGAGGTTAGGGTTTTGCGTTAGGACTTGCCACTGACCGCGCGTGTGTGCATGTTTGCAGTCGCTGAAGGGCGTTTCGGGCGATGTGGTGCGAACCGAGCCCATCGAACACGAGCCCGTAATCCCCACTCATTATGTCCTCGTGTGATTGCGCAGATCATCCTCGAGGAGGCGGCGGTAACGCCATGCCCTGTGGTCTAAAACCAATCCCGTCTGACTCGTCGTCCTCTGCCGTGGCAGTATTGCGACCCGGGGCTGGTGAGCGAGGTAGTGGTGCCGTTACTGTCGATGCAGCAATCGGTCTTACTGTGCGCTCGCCCACCCCTTTAGCTTCAATCCACATGCGCTTTTGCCTGTTCATTCGCACAATCCAAGCTCCTTCCATTCCTGGACGGCGATAGTGCCGTTTGCGGTCGGCATGTTCGATATCGGCTGGTGCTGACGGAAGATTGGATGTCTCAATTGTTGATGTGGTACGATTCGATCGTTGCTCGTGGACAGTCGCCCATCTCAAATTGCTCAACCTATTATCGTGGCGCAAGTGGTTGATGTGATCGACTGTGTACTTCTCACCGGGAATGGGCGGCGGCTCTCCAACAAACGTTATGATGACAAGTCGGTGCACGAGCATGTCCGAATCTCCAACATGAACAAAACAGTATCCACCAAGACGCTTGTTTGGAGTTGGTGTGAATCGAAAGCCCATTACAGACCAACGATTCCATTGAATGCGCCCCATGGTCGAAACGAAGAGGTCGGGATCTTCTGCTACAGCCGACCAACGTTCGATTTCTCCATCTACCACCAAATCGCCCTGGTCTTCTGTCGGACTGAACTTGGCAATGTAACCGTTGACAGTCCAGCCACGATGCACGGCATTGGAAATATTTCCTGGATTGGCACCGATTGCTTCGCCAGCGGCCATTGTAGATGGATACTCACGCGTGTCACCAGATGGGGACGTGAGCAGCACTGGTTTGGAAGTGCGCTGTCGTTTGCGCTTTCCCTGGTTGGCGCGCTGCTCGGCTCTCGTTGCCCACCGGAGGTTTTCAACGCGGTTGTCGTCTGGATCCTGATTCAAATGATCCACGGTATGTGATGGAGAGGGTTGTGGACCAATGAATGCGAGTGCAATGAGGCGATGTACCAAATGCGTTGTACCATTGACTCCAACGCGACGAGTACCCGTTCCACTGGAAAGCGACCCTTTTTGTGGAGGACCAAGTGCTTGTATTCCACCGACCGATTTTGTGCGGACGCGAACCCACCCCATTGACGAAACAAGCAGCATTGATGCTGCAATACCTGGGACACTTTTCCATTCTCCGTAGTCCATCAGCTTGCACTCTGTTTGACACTTGCGTGCTTCTTGCGCAGTTGTATTTCAACGATTCTCGACAGTGGCAACCGTGCGCCACCGCCCTAAAATCTTAGCGCTTATAGCCCATGCACCCCGCAAGCCAACGCTACGCAGATTACACCAAGATGATGGAGCTCGTTGACGGTAAACTAAGCATTGGTCGAACACGCGATTGTTGGGACAGTTACCGACCACGCACTTTGCGCGCGCAGACTTCGGCCACACAGTGTTTGAGACGATCAAGATCACGTTGGTGCGCACGCGCACGCGCACACACTCACACACTCTCTTACTTACAGAGCCCACTCCCATGCGCAGGTCTGTGATGACTGTCTTCTTACCGATCATCCAGAAAAGTACGTTCTAGTCTCGAACCCACCCATTTAACGATACAAGCACAAATTGTTGATCTATTCCTGGAACCGCTCTCCACTCTCCGTAATCCATTCGCAGGTGCCGGCACAAACTCGCTTCAATGCCGCGTTGGTTGTCTAGCCAAAAGGTTGAGGTCGTGCGCAAGCTGCTCGCAGAGGACCCGGCGATGCTGTGCGGGCCACGCCGTTTCCACACACTCACGCACCCACGCGCCCACACCACACGAGTCGCTCACGGTTCGCGCTGCGTGCGCAGTCTCCGCGAGTCCTTGGGCATCTCCGCGGACGGCTCCGAGCGCGCCTTCCCGGCCAAGGACATCGAGTCGCTCATGGACCGAAATCCGCCTGCGATCGTCTACTCGGCGCGCGATCCAACTTTGAATTCGCAACACGTCTTCTTGGCCGTCGACCCGTCAGGCGGTGGCGCTTCGGCCTTCTCGATCGCCTCGATCGTCCAGGCGCCCAACGGCTTCCTGCACGTGCGCCGCCGCCCCTTGCCTTTCCCCTTCCCCGCCCTCCTGGGCCTCACCGGCCGGCGGCGGTCCGAGCCCGAGCCCGAGGCGCTCGCCGGGCCACAGCTCGCACAGCGTGGTGACGAGCGCCACGAGCGCGTCGGGCTTCTGGCCCATTCCAATCACAAACGAGGGGATCGTCAAAGGCAGCACGCGGTCCGTCAGGTCGGCCACGAGCGTTGCGTCCTCGGCGCGCGCAAACCGCGCGCGCAGCGTGGGCTCCTTGAAGAGCGCGTAGAGCAGCGCCGCGCGCTTGCCCGCGATGCCGCGCGCGTCTGGCGGCAGCGCGACGACGCGCGACCACTCGAGCCTTGCCTGCGCCAGCGCGTCGCACTCGCCCACCACGGACGCCAGCACGCCGATGGCCGCGTCGAGACAGCCGTTGAGGTCGTCGGCCAGCGTCGCGTCGTCCGCGCCGTCGTCCGCGCCGTCGTCCGCGGCGGCCTTGCGCGCGCTCAAGGGCGCGCCAAAGAGCAGCGCGCGCAGCGCGTGCGCGCGCGGAAGGACGTCGTCGCTCATCGTGTGCCGCCGCCCCCTGCCTCGCGCGCAGGTGCTGGGCGTCGAAGCGCTCCACACGCGCGACGTGCGCCACACGCACCGGCTGCTCATCAACCACATTAGCGCGATCCGCCGGATCCCCATCTTCTCGCACACGACGTGTGTTCTCGTCCTGGAAAGCAATTTGGCGTTTGAGTCGCAGCATTTGCTGCACGCCCTCGAGGCGGCGGGCGTGAAGAACTGGGTCTCGCTCAGCGAGGGCCAGCAGGGCTCGCTTGGGTGGCTGACGGTGCGCCGTGCAAACCCCCGAAGCCCGCGCTCGCGCCCAAACCCCGCGCGCGCTGACACAGCCATTGTGTTCATGTGCGCAGACGCATGAGCGCAAAGAGCAAATGTGTTTGCTTTTGCGCGAGGCGATGAACGTCGGGAAGATTGCGCTCTCGCAATTCTTCTTCTCGACCGAGCTCGAATCTCGCGAGGCCCGCCAGCGCATCAAGGACGAGCTTTCGGGGTTTTGCGTGGTCACCGAGGCGCCCAAGACGACGTTTGGCAAGGTGTTTTTTTAAGCCCGAAACCGCCGCACGAACCCCAACCTCGACCCTAACCCGTCGTCGCACTGCGTTTTGGTAGGTGCGTAAAACCTACACGGGCAAGCTCTACGGTGCGTGCTTGCTGCAGCCGCGTTACGCCAGCCCTCTTTACTAAATCCTCCTCCCTTTGCTGTGCCCAGGCAAGCAGGACGACCTTTGCATCGCGCTACAACTGGCTATCATCGGCGCCCAAAAGTTTCACCAAGATCCCAAGTACCGTGGCTTCCGCAGCCACGACTACGCGACCGCCACGGGGCTCGCCAACAACCCGCGACCGCGCGGCGTCGCGTAGGCGCATGCAATCAAGTGCAAGTTTGCCTCGAGATCACACGAGATCCGTTTGCCGTGGAGCGCCGACCCTCGCCCAACTTTAGAGGAAACTCTCAACTTTAGAAAAACTCTAGAACGTGTTTGCTTTTTACGTCCTTCCCGGCAACAGTGTCGACTTTGCACTTTTCCCCTTTTCGCTACCGCGCTATGCGGGGTTTCGGACCGCGTCGGCGGCCGCGTCGGCGACGGCGCGCTCAAAGAGGGCGGCGGCCTCGACCTCCTGCTTCGTGGGCACGTTGACGGCGTCGAGGTCACGCTTTTGCTGCTTGATAAACTCGGTGGCCGCCCGATCGCCGCGCGCGCGGCGCTTGTCGCTCATGGGCGGCGCGACGTCGATGCACAGCGGCTTGACGAGGTCCAGGTTTTGGCGCCACGCGGCGCGGTGCAGCTTGCACATCTTGACGCGCTCGGCGCGCGTCCCAAAGGCCGCTTCGTCGCCATCGACGCCCACGACGGAGATCGACTTGGCCGAGCGCTGGTGGCCATTGGTCGTGGTGATGTCCGGCGCGGCGCTCGGCCGGTAGATGAGCGCGCCAAAGTTGTGCGCATACTGCACGACGACCTTGGGGTTGCGCGCGGCGGCCATGAGCAGGTGCAGGAGCTGCTGAAAGCCCATCGGCATGACGCCGACGAGGGACGAGCGCGCGTCGACGTGCGCGCCCGAGGGCACGCTCGTGTAGCCCACGAAGATTGGCGTGATGTGCTCGGAGCGCACGTGCTGCCACGAGGTCACGCCCGCGAGGGGCGAGGGAAACTCGGGCGCCGCCTGGCCGTCGGGCGAGGCGACGCACCACGCCGCCGCGCGGAGCAGGTCGTCGTTGGCGCTCCAGAGCGCGTCGAGTGCGTCGGTGTCGTTGTCGTAGGTGCCGTCGGCCTCGAGGAGCGCGACGAGCAGCGGCGCGACGTGCTCCCACGCGTTGGTGCGCGCGTCGGCGCGCACAAAGGGCGCCCAGAAGGCGCGCGCCTCGGCGAGCGCGGCGTCGGGCAGCCCGAGGTGCGGCAGCGCGGGCGCGGGCGCGCTGCCCCCGGCGCGCAGCGCGGCGGCGCAGAGCGCGGGGGCGCGAGCGTAGGCCTCGCGCACGACGTTGGCCGCCATCGTGTGCGACGCCGGGAAGATGACGTTGAGCAGCACCATCACGCTCGCGGAGAGCGTGTGGTCGACGCGCGCGCCGTCGGCGCCAACGGGCTCGCCCGTGTGGAATCGCGCGAGCTGGCGGTGCAGGAAGGCGACCTCGGCGCGCGGAGCGCCGTGCCTGCGCGGGCCCGGGCCCGGGTCCGGGCTCGGGTGCGCGAGGCGGTGGGCCGTGCGCGCGTGGCGCGCGATGGCGGCGGCGGCGCCGAAGACCGACGCCAGGAATGGGTGCGCCTGCGCAAAGATGTTGTCCTGCGGCGAGGTGATCGCGACCGACGGCACGAGGGGTTCGCGAAAGACGCTGAGGTCTGGGCACGTGGCGTCGGCCATGAACGCGCGCCCGTCGGCGTGCGTGCGATCGTCGGGGTTGCGAAAGTTCTTGGCGATGGTGGGGTTGGCGGCCTCGGACGCGTAGGGCGCGATCCGGTCGGCGTACGGCCCAAACGTGAGCGCCTGGAGCGAATCGACCGTGGGGCGCGCCTCGACGCCGAGAATGGCGCGGCTGCGCTCCATGGCGCGCTCGTAGTCGTTCAGGTAGGCGTGCAGGCCCGGGACGGTGACGTGCGGCACGCCGCGGCACTCGCGCGGGATGGCGGCGTAGCGACGCGCGTCGATCTGCACGTAGTGCGTCTCCGCGAGGTCGGCGCACCACTCGTCGACCTGGTCCTGCGACATGAGGAGCTTGCCGTGGTTTCGTCGGTCCGCCGTGATCGACGAGGCGCGCGTGCCGATGCCGCCGGAAGTGCCGAGGTCAAAGCCCGCACCTGCGTGTACGTTTTGTTGTACAAGGGTGGAAGTAGAAAGCGGTTGCGCTGCATGTTTGTTTGAAGACGCGTGTTGCACCATAGGTGCCCGACCACGGCGTCGTCTCAAACTGGCGCGGCACGTTGCCCGTGCCGACGCGGTAGACCTGTCGCGGGTGCGTCGACCCATTTTACTATTATGTGCGTGGGTGCGTGATTCAAAATCGCAAAAGGGTTTTGCCTGATAGAGTGTGAGCCAGAGCCGCAGGTTGAGGTCGCCCACGAGGATGCGCCGCGACGACTCGATGGACGAGTTGACGTGGCCGGCGCAGACCGCGCACGCCACGTCGTTGAGCTCGGACGCGCGCGCCGCGGCGGCGTGCGTGAGCGCGAGCACCTCGCAGAGGCCGTCGGCGTCGAGGCCGTGGTCGCAGTGGGCATCGATGAGGTCGGTTACGCGCACGGGGGCGTCGCCGCACACGGTGAGCGTGATGGCCACGCGCCGCAGCATCGCGTCGCGCCGGTTGGGCAAGGCGTCGCTGCCGGTGGCGCACGGCTCTTCCAAAAAGTCGACCTTGCAATCGACGATGGGCAGGACGCCTTGCGGCAACTCGTGCTGCTCGACGTACTCCTCGCCCAACTCGGTCGATGTCGCGACGCCGCAGAGGTACCGACACGGATCGCCGCGGTGCGATCGCCCGCGCAAGAGCACGCGCACCGCCTCGTTGGCCTGCAGGGCCAGGCCGAGGTTGGAGGCGGGAGTGGCGTACGGTTCGGACAGGCGTTTGCCATCGAGGCTCGTTGCCGAGTGGAGCGCGCAGCTCTCAAAGTCGTTGGGCGCGTGCGGCGGCCGGCCGTCGCTGCGCGACTCCGCGTCCCGACCCGCGGCGGCCACCGCCTCGGCGACGCCCACGCCGGCGTGGACCTGCGAGGCGCTCACGCACAGCCGCGCGCGCAGAACGAGGATGCCGCGCGCGACGCCCGTGAGCGTCGTGTCGAGCGAACCGTCGGCGGCGGCGCGCGCGGTGCGCGACCGCACGACCTCGGCGACCCGCGTCACCTGGTGCCGCGAGTGCCGCGACTGGAGCACCGCCTTGCCAGACTGCAGCGCGCGCAGATGAACCGCGCCTTCGACCACGCCAGGAAGCAGGCCCGTGGCGCTGTCGCGCGGCGTGGTGTTCCGAATGGCATGGCTCCAAAGGACCGCAATGTGCGGCGGCGTCGCGTGGCCGCGCGCGGCCGCTGGCTGCGCGTGCCTCGGTGCGAGCGTGCACGCGTGGATCGTCGCGTTGGCCGTGTCGCCGGGGCTGCGCGCGATGCCCACGTGCAACCGGTACCGGTTCTTGTGATCGCGCGCGCGCCACGCGACGATCTTGGGAACGCGCGTCTCGGGTGTGACCACCAAGCTCGAGATGGCCTCGGCCGATCGGATCGCGTTGCGACTGGAAATGTCGAGCAGCATCGGGTCGTGCTCGACCCGGACGCCACTTGGCGTTTGTCCATGCAACGTGTCGGCGGCGGCGGTGGTGGCCGCCGCTTTGGACTGGGTGATCATCGTTTTTAGGATGGACACGAACTCGGACGTCAGTGCGGCTTGCCAATACTCGAGAAACCCCGCGCCAGTCACTGCGACCGTCGCAAACGTGGCGGGAGAGCGCTTGCGCTTGAGCGCGTGGGCCTGTGCCTGTGCCTGTGCCTGCGCCGGGAGCGTCATTGCCGTGCTCGCACCGCGGACCACCAACTGACCTCCTTGCCCCTCAGTGGCGTCGAGCGGTGCCGCATCTTCGGGGTCGGAAGGGTCTTCCTCTTCTTCCACGTCGCCACCGTAGTCGTTCAGTGCGCCGTGGCCAATTTTTGCACACTCGAGCAAGTGCTCGTGCGTGGCCGCGACGGTCGATACGGTTGACGATGAGGGGCTGGGAGACGGTGGCGGGACTGCCGCCACCTCGGTCGCCGAAGCGTCCGCGACGACCGGTCCCACTTTCTTCGCGCGCTTCGTGACCTCGCCCCCCGCGTAGCCCTCAAAGAGCGCCGCCGTCGCCGCATCCATGTCGCTCACGCGCGACGCTTGCACCAGCCGGCGTAGGCGAGGGTCGGAGAGCATGTGGAGCAGCAGAATCCACGCCGCCCAAACGCTGGTGCCCTCGGCGGTGTCCAGTGTCGCGTTGCACACTGAGCGAAGGGCGTCGAGCTGCTGCGGTACCCTTTGTCGGATCGTTCCCACCTCGAGCTCACTCTTTGCAAACTCGCGCATCGTGTCCAGCAGCGAGTGCTGCGCGATGCGCGTCGGCAACGCGTGCGGGAGCAGGCGCGCCGTCGAGGAAACGATGAACACGCGGTCGTCGCGCCCGCGCGCATCGACGTCTGCGACAAAGGACGCCGTGTCGATCGCAATGCTGGCAACGGGATCGGAAAGTCGCATGCCGTGCCGGTCTCGACAGACGCGCTTCGCCGCTCCCAGCGCAATGGCCACTGACACAACCTGTGACGACCACGTCGCCGCCAAGTCACCAAGGTTGTTGCGCGTGGTTTGTTGTCCTCCTCCGCACGTTTTTTTGACCTTGTTTACCACAGACGACCGCACACTGTTCGACCACATACCCGCCGAGGCCAGCTGAGTGGCCTCAAGAGGCAGCACCGGGTCGTAGGACAGGTAGGCCGCCTCGCGCGCATTCGCATCAATCGGTCGCTGCAAAGAGAATAGGTGACCGAGCGTCGCAAACGGCACGACCGACTTTTCGGCATCGCCGCCGCCACCACCAGCACCGCCACCGCCACCGCCACCGCCGCGCTTTGACACTGCACGCGACGCAAAGGTGACCGGCGGGAGCCGTTCCGTGCGCACGAGCCCCGCCGCTTCTAAGCGCGCCGCCAGTCCCGCGGCGCACTGCCACGCCCCCGCGCACGCGCGACCCGACGGGCCCGGTGGGCGCGCAGCGCGGCTAGAACGCTGCGATTGTGCTACCACCACCGTGTCGTCGTCGCCGCCGCCGTGCTCGTCGGACTCGGTGCCGCACTCGCGTGTGGCATCGCGCGCGGCGCCACGCGCGGCGCTCGACGCGCGCACACGCGACATGGAGCGCCCAAATGCGCGCAAGCGCGCGTCTCGCCTGGTCCACGCGTGTCGTTTTGGGGTGCACGCGGCAAGCATGTCCAGCGGAGTCGTGTCGTGGTCATGTTACACTGGAACGCGCGCTTCCCTGCCTACACACGCTCGCTCACACTCACGCACACACACACGCACACACGCGCATGCGCGCTCGCGTTTGCGCGCATTTGCCCGCGTCACCTCAACCCCTCGCGCGCTCCCGCACGCGCGCGTGCGGGTCTTTGGGAGGCAGCCCAAACGCATTGATGATATCGACTTTCGAACGGAGGGGCGATTTTCCGATGAGTTTGCGGTCGACGTGCACGATCGAGTATTGCTTGCCCGCATGCTTTCCGCTCAAGCGTAGGTGGCTCATCACCCGATGGTGCGGCTTCTTTACAAACTCGATCGCGCCGCTCGAGGTGTAGTCGCTGGGTTTGTACGCCGTCCTTGATGCGATGAAGTCGTTGAGGATCTCTGTTCCCAGTGCGTCCATGGAGACTGCCGCGTCCGTGGCCGGCGCGGGGGCCACGGACGCGGGGGCCACGGACGCGGTGGTCTCCGTGGACGCACTGGGAACAGAGATCCTCAACGACCTCGTGCAGGTGATGCGTGCCGTTTCACGCGTCCTCATACTTGAATCCGTCGCCACGGGCACGGGCGCGGGGGCGGGCGGGAAGGCCTCCTTGTGGGACTCCCCGATTTTCTCCCACAGCCACTCCGCGACCGCATCGAGCCGCTTGGCGAGCTGGTCGGTGTTGGGCTCGACGGAGGGGGCCGGCGCGGGGGCCGGCGCGGGGGCCGGTGCGGGGGCCGGTGCGGGGGCCGGCGCGGGGATCGGTGCGGGGGCCGGCGCGGG
>MDSV01234510.1_pt1 | contig 11331 bp, 7 predicted proteins | sample 810851 | NCBI WGS metagenome assembly MDSV01 (sample SAMN05326640, study PRJNA326480) | marine metagenome | isolation source: seawater | place: Atlantic Ocean: North East | collected 2012 | reverse complement strand
TTGAATATTTAGCCAGTGTTTGAGGTAAATACTACCTCACTTCTAACTATCAAAATTGCGCCAAAGTACTAAGAGTGACATTTAAAGTCAACACGCAAAATAGTGATAATTCATTAGTTTTGATGTTAAAAAATACAAAAAATAGCTATAATTTTACGCTACTGGAAGCTCTTTATTATCTTCAGTTTTTATCTCTGCTTTTGATGAAATAAGTGCCTTATCTCTTTCATTAGCCGTTTTTTGCCACTTTATTCTAGTAGAACCTGTTCCTGCAGGAATTAATCTTCCAACAATAACATTTTCTTTTAATCCTTGTAACTTATCTACTTTACCTTTTATAGCAGCGTCTGTAAGAACTCTGGTTGTTTCTTGGAATGATGCTGCTGAAACAAATGAATTGGTTTGAAGCGATGCTTTAGTTATGCCTAATAGCACCCTATCGCCAGAGGCAAGTTTTTTACCCTCTTTCTTTAATAAATCGTTTCTTTCATCTAATTCATTCTTATCAACTAACTCTCCTAGTAAATATTCTGAATCACCAGACTTTTTAATTTCAACTTTTTTTAACATTTGTCTTAAGATTGTTTCAATATGTTTGTCATTTATAACAACTCCTTGTAAACGATAAACTTCTTGAACTTCATTAACAAAATAATCTGTTAAAGCTTCTATACCTAAAATTCGTAATATATCATGAGGTAAAGGACTACCATCTAGTAAGTATTCTCCTTTTTTAATTTTTTCTCCTTGATTAAAATTAATATGCTTACCTTTTGGTATTAAATAGGATGATGATAAACCTTCAGGAGTTACAATTGAAACTTTTAACTTACCTCTTAACTCTTTACCAAATTCTATTGATCCATCATTTTCAGCAATAATTGCGCTATCTTTTGGTTTTCTTGCTTCAAATAAATCTGCAACTCTTGGCAAACCTCCCGTGATATCTTTTGTTTTAGAAGTTCCTTTTGGAAGTCTTGCCAAAACATCTCCAGCGTTAACTTTTTGACCATCATTTACTGATAAAATTGAATCAGGAACTAAATAGTATCTAGCTTCATTTTCATCAGCTTTTTTAATAACGTTACCCTTTTCGTCTCTTAATGTAATTCTTGGTTTTAATTCACTATTTTTAGATTGAGATCTCCAGTCCAAAACTGATTTTGATGCAATACCAGTTGTATCATCAACAGTTTCTGCAAGAGAATTTCCATCTACCAAATCCATATAACTTGCTATTCCACTCTTTTCTGCAATTACTGGTAAAGTATATGGATCCCATTCACATATTTTTTTTCCCTTTTTAACATTTTCGCCGTTATCACAAAATAACTTAGCTCCATAAGGTACTTTATATATTGCAAGTTGTCTTTGATGATCATCTTCGATTGATATTTGTGTATTTCTACCCATTATAATTTTGTTCTTTTTTGAATCTTCAATAAGATTTTTGTTTATGATTTTAATTATTCCTTGTGCATGTGCTACTACTTGGGACTCTTCTTTAATTTGAGCTGTTCCTCCTACGTGAAATGTTCTCATAGTTAATTGAGTGCCAGGTTCACCAATTGATTGTGCTGCTATCATTCCTATCGCTACCCCTTCTGTAATTAAATTTCCTCTTGATAAATCTCTTCCATAACATGTAGCACAAACACCATCCCGAGAAATACAAGTCATTACTGAATGAACTTTTATTGATTTAACTCCTGCTGCATCTATTTTTTCACATGCTGATTCATCAATCATTACTTTCTTTTTAATTAATATTTCACCAGTGATTGGATGTTTTACATCGTCAGCAGCTGATCTACCTAGTACTCTTTCCGATAAGCTTACAATTATATTTCCGCCTTCAATTATCTCTGACAAAGTAATTGAGTCTTTAGGTTTGCATCCGCAATCTGTTGAAGTAATTGAAATATCTTGCGCAACATCGCATAATCTTCTAGTTAAATACCCAGAGTTAGCTGTTTTTAAAGCTGTATCTGCTAAGCCTTTTCTAGCGCCATGTGTTGAGTTAAAATATTCTAATGCATTAAGACCTTCTTTAAAATTTGCTACTATTGGGGTTTCTATAATTTCACCTGAAGGTTTTGCTATTAGTCCTCGCATACCAGCTAGCTGCTTCATTTGAGCAGCTGAACCTCTAGCTCCAGAATTTGCCATCATGTATACCGAATTTGTTTCTATTCGTCCGTTTGGCATAACTTTAGTAGCTGATGAAATTTCATTCATCATCTCATTAGCAATCAAATCTGTGCATTTAGACCAAACATCTATAACTTTATTATATTTTTCGCCTCTTGTTATTAATCCTTCTGCATATTGACTTTCATAATCTTCGATTTGTTTTTTTGCATCATTTACAAGTTTTTGTTTAGTTTTTGGAATTATTAAATCATCTTTTCCAAAAGAAATTGCTGATTTAAATGCATGTTTAAAACCCAAAGCTTTAACGTCATCACAAAAAATTACTGTCGCTTTTTGGCCGCAAAAACGAAAAACATTATCTATAATTTCAGAAACTTGTTTTTTTGATAAAATACGATCTATTAGTGAAAATTTAATTTTGTGATGTTTGGGTAAAATACTAGATAAAATAAATCTTCCAGCGGTACTTTTATATTTTTCAATAACTTTTTCACCTTTTTCATTCAAAGTTTCAAACCTAGAAATAATAGTTGAATGAATGCTAATAGACTTTGCTTCTAGGGCTTGTTCTATTTCTGAAACATTACTAAAATAACCAGATACCTTTTCTTCTTTTTTTTCTGAAGCTTGAGATAAATAATAAATACCTAACACCATATCTTGACTTGGAACAATAATAGGTTTCCCATTTGATGGACTTAATATATTGTTTGTTGACATCATTAATACTCTTGATTCAAGCTGAGCTTCTATACTTAATGGAACATGAACTGCCATTTGGTCTCCATCAAAATCAGCGTTAAAAGCAGCACAAACTAATGGATGTAATTCAATTGCACTACCTTCAATTAGCTTTGCTTCAAATGCCTGGACTCCTAATCTGTGTAATGTTGGTGCTCTATTCAAAATTACTGGGTGTTCTCTAACAATAGTTTCTAATGCGTCCCAAACTTCACTTTTTTCTTTTTCAACCATTCTTTTTGCTTGTTTAATAGTTGTTGCAAGTCCTAATTTGTCTAATCTCGCATATAAAAAAGGTTTAAATAATTCTACAGCCATTTTTTTTGGTAGTCCACATTGGTGTAGTTTTAACTCAGGTCCAGCTACAATTACTGATCTTCCAGAATAATCAACTCGTTTACCTAATAAGTTTTGTCTAAATCTACCTTGTTTACCTTTTAACATTTCAGCTAATGATTTAAGAGGTCGTTTACCAGTACCAGTAATAACTCTACCTCTTCTTCCATTGTCAAATAATGCATCAACGGACTCTTGAAGCATTCTTTTTTCGTTTCTAACAATAATATCAGGAGCTTTTAAATCCATTAATCTTTTTAATCTATTATTTCTATTTATAACTCTTCGATATAAATCATTTAAATCAGACGTAGCAAATCTTCCTCCATCTAAAGGTACAAGTGGTCTAAGCTCTGGCGGAATAACTGGTATGCAAGTTAAAATCATCCATTCTGGTTTATTGCCAGTTTTAATAAAAGATTCTATTAGTTTTAATCTCTTAATTGTTTTTTCTTCAGTAACTTTAGATTTTACTTCTGATAAAGTGACTCTTAATTTTTCTTTTTCCTCTTTTAAATTTAAATTTATCAAAAGTTCGCGTATAGCCTCTGCACCTATACCCGCTGTAAATGCATCCTCACCATATTCTTCTTGAGCTTTTAAATAACCTTCTTCTGAAAGTAATTCTTTCTTTTTTAGTTTAGTTAAGCCTGGCTCTATAACAACAAAATTTTCAAAATATAAAACTTTTTCTACATCCTTAAGTTTCATTTCAACAGCAAGAGATATTCTGCTAGGTAACGATTTCAAAAACCATATATGTGAAACTGGACACGCTAATTCAATATGACCCATTCTATCACGTCTTACATTTGACTTTGTAATTTCAACACCACATTTTTCACATATAATACCTCTAAATTTCATTCTTTTATATTTACCGCATAAACATTCATAATCTTTAATAGGGCCAAATATTCTTGCACAAAATAATCCATCTTTTTCAGGTTTAAATGTTCGGTAGTTGATTGTTTCTGGTTTTTTTATTTCTCCAAATGACCAAGATTTAATTTTATCTGGACTTGCGAGAGAAATTTTTATTTTATCAAATTTCTTTTCTATAGGCGTTTTTTTAAATAATTTCTCTATATCTCTTTGCATAAAACTAATTTATTTCTATGTTTAAACCCAATGATCTTATCTCTTTAATTAAAACGTTAAATGATTCAGGTATCCCTGATTCAAATTTATCATCACCTTTTACAATACTCTCATAAACTTTAGTTCTTCCTGCAACATCATCAGATTTTACAGTTAGAATTTCTTGTAATGTATATGATGCACCGTAAGCCTCTAGAGCCCATACTTCCATTTCACCAAATCTTTGACCACCTAATTGAGCTTTGCCACCAAGTGGTTGTTGTGTAACCAAACTATATGGTCCTGTTGATCTAGCATGAATTTTATCTTCTACTAAATGGTGTAGTTTAAGCATATATATGATCCCAACCGTAACTTTTCTATCGAATTGTTCCCCCGTTCTTCCATCCCATAATGACGTTTGGCCAGATGAAGGCAAGTCTGCTAGCTTAAGAAGATCATCTACATCGCCTACAGAAGCTCCATCAAAAACAGGCGTAGATATAGGTACACCTAATGATAAATTTGCTGACAATTCGTCAAAATCTTTACTTTTTAGCTGTTTTATTTTTTTTTCATATGTTTCTGCACCATAAATTTTTTTAAGCAATTCGGTAATAACACTTTGTCTTTTTTTCTGTTCAGAATGCAATTTTATTGTTTCATTAATTTTTTCACCTAATTCAGAGCATGCCCATCCAAGATGTGTCTCTAAAATCTGACCTACATTCATTCTGCTTGGAACACCTAAAGGATTAAGAACAACATCAACAGGTTTACCATTTTCCATATAAGGCATATCTTCTACTGGTACAATTTTACTTATAACGCCTTTATTTCCATGCCTACCAGCCATTTTGTCTCCTGGTTTCAAACTTCTTTTTACAGCAACAAAAACTTTTACCATTTTTAAAACATTTGGTAACAGTTCATCACCTTGGCGAATTTTTTCAACCTTATCTTCAAATCTTACTTTTATATCTTCTTTTATACTGGAATATTGATTCTTTAAAGTCGATAGGTCTTTATCTGTCTGATTATCACTAAATTCCATTTTCCAGAAATCATTTAATTTAAATTTTTTTATATCTTCGTCGTTAATTTTACTATCTGATTTAAGATCCATAAAATTATTTTTTAATTTTTTGTCTTTTATAATTTCTTCAGCTCTTACTTTAATATTACGTTCTAAAATTTCTTCCTCAACAATTTTATCTTCTTGTACAGATTCAATTTCAGCTCTCTCTATTGCTGTTGATCTTTCGTCTCTTTCAATACCATGTCTGTTAAAAACTCTAACATCAATTACAGTGCCGCTACTACCTGGAGGCATTTTTAATGAAGAATCTCTTACATCAGTAGCCTTTTCTCCAAAAATAGATCTTAAAAGTTTTTCTTCTGGATTAGAAATTGTATCTCCTTTTGGAGTAACTTTTCCAACAAGAATATCTCCAGGTTTTACTTCTGCACCAATGTAAACAACTCCTGATTCATCTAGGTTTCTTAGGGATTCTTCGCTTATATTTGGAATATCTCTTGTAATATCTTCTGTACCTAACTTTGTGTCTCTAGCCATTAACTCATATTCTTCAATATGAACAGAAGTAAAAACATCATCGGTTACACATCTTTCAGAAATTAAAATTGAATCTTCAAAATTGTATCCAAGCCATGGCATAAATGCGACCAGAACATTTTTACCTAAAGCTAATTCACCAAGTTTAGTTGATGGACCATCTGCAATAATATCTCCTTTTTTAATTACATCTCCTATTTTAACTAATGGTTTTTGATTTATAGTTGTGTTTTGATTTGATTTTTGAAACTTAAGTAAATTATAAATATCTACTCCAGATTTTGATAAATCTTTCTCAGTTGCCTTAACTACTATTCTTTTTCCATCAATCTTATCTACTATACCATCTCTTTTAGAAATTATAGTAGCTCCTGAATCAAGTGCTACATCCTTCTCAATGCCTGTTCCGACTAACGGTGACTCTGGTTTTATTAAAGGTACTGCTTGACGCATCATATTTGAACCCATTAAAGCTCTATTAGCATCATCATTTTCTAAAAATGGAATTAATGACGCTGCTACTGACACAAGTTGTTTTGGAGAAACATCAGCATATTCAATTAATTCTGGTTTTGATAAAATAAAGTTTAGATTTTTTCTACATGAAACAAGTTCTTCAACGAATGTACCATCATCTTTTAGAATTGAATTTGCTTGAGCTATCGTATATTTAGATTCCTCAACTGCAGAAAGATATTCGATTGTATTAGAAACTTTTCCATCAATTACTTTTCTGTATGGGCTTTCTATAAAACCATACTTATTAACTTTAGAATATGTTGCTAAACTATTTATTAATCCTATATTTGGTCCTTCTGGCGTTTCTATAGGACAAATTCTTCCATAATGAGTTGGATGAACATCTCTTACTTCGAAACCAGCTCTTTCTCTTGTTAAACCGCCAGGTCCTAATGCAGAAACTCTACGTTTATGAGTGATTTCTGATAATGGATTTGTTTGATCCATAAATTGTGAAAGTTGTGATGTTGCAAAAAAATCTTTCATTACGGCAGTAATTGGTCGTGGGTTAATTAAATCTTGAGGCATAGCAGATTCAACTTCTAATAAAGTTGACATTTTTTCTGTTATAACTCTTTCCATTCGTAATATTCCTATTCTGAATTGGTTTTCAACTAATTCACCAACAGACCTAACTCTACGATTACCCAAGTGATCAATATCGTCAACTTCACCTTTTCCATCTCTAAGATCTAAAATATGCTTAATTATTGCTATAATGTCATCGTTACGAAGAATAGTTATATCATTGCTGCATTTAAGCTGTAATTTACTATTAAGTTTAACTCTACCTACGTCAGAAAGATCATAACGCTCAGAAGTAAAAAATAAGTTTTGAAATATTTTATAAGCAACATCAAAAGATGGTGGTTCGCCTGGTCTTAATACTTTATAAATATCATTAACAGCTTCTTCTTTATTCGTATTTTTTTCTACATTTAATGTGTCTATTAAGTATGGTCCTTTATTAATTGGATCAATATCAGCAATGACTAATGTATTAATATTAAATTCAGATATTTTTTCTATACTTTCTTGAAGAATTTGAGATCCTGATGCAAGAAATACTTCACCCGTAATTGGATTTTTTAAATCATTTTTTATATATTTCTCAATAAAATAATCACTTGATACTAAAATATTTTTCAAACCATCGTCGTATATTTTTTTAGCAATTGGATAATTTATTTTTGATCCTTTTTTAAGAACGACTTTGCCATCAGTGGCGTTTACTAAATCAATTCTTGATTTAACTGGTCTCTTATAGTCATCAGGATTAAATTTTGTCTTCCAAGTTTTTGAACTTTTTTCAAATGCAAAACTTTTAAAATCATAAAATAAATCCAATATTTCCATTTTATTATAACCCAAGGCATATAATAAAGTTGTTACAGGTAATTTTCTTTTTCTATCTATTCTAAAATACAAAATATCTTTTACGTCAAACTCAAAATCTAACCAAGAACCTCTATTAGGAATAACTCGGCAGTTAAAGAGCAACTTACCACTGGCGTGTGATTTACCTTTATCATGATCAAAAAATACACCTGGACTTCTGTGCATTTGGTTTACAACAACTCTTTCAACACCATTAATTACAAAGGTGCCACTTGGAGTCATCAATGGAATATCTCCCATGTAAACCTCTTGTTCTTTAGCAGAGTGTACTTGTTTTGTGTTGTTCTCTTTATCTATGTCGTAAACAACTAAACGAAGAGTTGGTCTGAAAGCAGAAGAATATGTCAAATCCCTTTGTCTACACTCTTCAACATCGAACTTGGGTTTCTCTAATCTAAAAGACAAATATTCTAAAGTTGCTTTATCAGATAGTTCTTCAATAGGAAAAACGCTTTGTAAAACTTTATCTAAACCTTTTTGTAAATTTGAAATTGACGTGTCTTTTTTCGAGAGAAATTGATTATAAGACTCTTTTTGAATCTCTATCAAATTAGGAATAGTTAAAACTTCTTTTAACTTTCCAAAATTTTTTCTTATACTCTTTTTTTCGGTAAAAGATAATTGCATGTACAAATTTACATCTATAGATGTAAACTAAAATTTTTAATTTTAAAAAACTACTTTAATTCTACTTTAATTCTACTTTAGCTCCAGCCGCCTCAAGTTTTTTCTTAGCTTCGTCTGCTTCTTTTTTGGGCACTCCTGCTTTTAACTCTTTAGGAGCTGCTTCAACTAAATCTTTTGCTTCTTTTAAACCTAATCCTGTTAATGCTCTAACTTCCTTAATAACATTTATTTTTTTGTCTCCAATAGAAGAAAGAAATATAGCGTAATCACTTTTTTCTTCAGCCGCTGGTGCTCCACCAGCTGCAGGTGCGGCTGCTACAGCTGCTGTTGCTGTTACTCCCCACTTTTCTTCTAATTGTTTTGAAAGCTCTGCTGCCTCAACAACAGTAAGCTTTGATAAATCTTCAATAATTTTATTTAAATCTGACATGAGTTCCTTAAGTTATACTTTTTTACCTTTAGCGAGGGCCAAAATAGCAATTTTTGAGCCAGGTGCAAGCAAAATACTCATTATTTTTTGCGCCGGAGCATTCAAAATACTCACTATTTGAGATCTAGCTTCATTTAAAGTAGGTAGTGTGGCAATTTTGGCCACTTCTTCAAGTGAAAGAGGCTCCTTTTCCATTATGCCTCCAACTATTTTTAAATTTGTATTCTTTTTAGCAAATTTAGTTAAAATTTTTGCAGATGTTATAGCATCATCAGAAAAAGCCACAGCAGTAGGACCGCTAAATAAATCTTCCAACTTTTTAAATTTAGTACCTTCTAATGCTAATTTTGTAATCCTATTTTTTGTAATTTTAAATAAAATACCATGTTTCCGCATTTCCGATTTCATTTCATCAATTTGCTTTACAGTCATCCCTTGATAATGAGTAATAAAAATTGACTCATTTTTGTTAAAGAAACTTTTCATTTCTTCTATATAAGTTTTTTTTCTTTCTTTATTCATCATAATATTAATTACCAGCTTTTAATTTATAAGATATACCCATTGTGGAAGTCAAGAAAGCAGATATTATAAAATTACCTTTGATACCCTGAGGTTTTTCCTTCAAAATTGTTTCCTGAATCGAATTATAATTTTCTTTAATTTTATCATCAGAAAAATCTTTTTTTCCTATTGAAGCACTAAGATTTCCATCTTTATCATTTTTGATTTCTATTTGGCCAGATTTTATTAATTTTACTACTTTAGAAATATCATTTGTTACTGTGCCAAGTTTAGGATTAGGCATAAGTCCTTTAGGTCCTAGAATTTTAGCAAGTTTACCAATTTTTGACATCATTGCTGGTGTAGAAACCATTTTATCAAACTCTATTTTTCCAGTATTTATATCTGCAAGTAATTTTTCAGAGTTATAAAAATCAGCTCCAGAGTTTTTAGCGTCTTCTATCTTATTTTCTTCACATAAAACTGCCACTTTTGTTTTCTTTCCATTTCCATGTGGAAGATTAACCACAGTTCTTAAACCTACGTCCGTTTTTTTTTGTTTTAAGTTTAATTTAAAGGACACATCTATAGACTCGTTAAACTTTGTAGTACAATTAGATTTTACCTTTTTGATAACATCATCTATAGATTCAATTTTTTTACTAGTTTGTAATTCTTTAAGTTTTTTGTATCTTTTTGACATTTTATATCTCATTAATTTTTAACTTCTATACCCATTGATCTAGCTGAACCACATATTATCTTTGTTGCTTCTTTTAAATCATTTGCATTAAGATCTTTCATTTTTTCTTGAGCAATTTTTTCTGCCTGCTTCATTGTAATAGAGCCAACAACCACTCTACCAGGTTCTTTTGATCCGCCTTTTAACTTTGCTGCTTCTTTAATAAAGTGAGAAGCTGGTGGTGATTTAATAATAAAATCAAATTTTTTATCTTTATAAACAGTAATAACAACTGGAACTGGCTTACCCATAAAACTTTTTGTTTTTTCATTAAAAGCTTTACAAAATTCCATAATATTTATTCCTCTTTGTCCCAAAGCTGGCCCAACTGGGGGTGCGGGATTAGCTTGTCCTCCTTTTATTTGTAATTTTACATATCCTGTTATTTCTTTAGCCATAATTATGATTTCTCCACTTGGTTATATTCTAATTCTATTGGAGTTGGTCTACCAAAAATAGAAACTGATACTTTAAGTCTCGATTTATCTTCATCAACTTCTTCAACCAAACCATTAAATGATGCAAATGGTCCTTCACAAACTCGTACTTGTTCTCCAATATCAAAACTAACTTTAGTTTCTGGTGCTAATGTTCCTTCTTTAATGTTACCTAATATTTTATCAATTTCTCTTTCTGGAACTGGAACAGGTGTTCCTGTTGTTCCTAAAAAACCAGTTACTTTTTGTATATTTTTAATCATATGGTAAAGTTCTTTACTCATTTCCATCTTAACTAAAACATAGCTTGGAAAATATTTTTTGTTTCTTTGAACTCTTTTTCCTCTTTTTACTTCCGTAACTTCGTGTGTAGGTACCAAAACATCATTAATCTTTTCCTCTAATTGCTGAGTTTTTATTAAATCTTTTAAAGTCTCAGCAACTTTTTGCTCAAATCCAGAAAATGTTTGTATTATATACCAGTTATTCATACTTAAATACTCACACTTAGTATTAAATCTAGGAAAAAACTAAAAAATTGATCTGCTAACAAGAAAAAAATTGCTGCAATACTTGCTAAAGCAAAGACCATAAGTGATCCAATTAAAACCTCTCTCTTAGCAGGCCAAGTCACCTTGAAAGCTTCTTGTTTTACACTTTGAACAAATTTAAGCGGATTAATCATTTTTTTTTTTGGCAGGAGCGGAGGGAATCGAACCCCCAACCTCCGGTTTTGGAGACCGGCGCTCTACCAATTGAGCTACGCTCCTAGTAGCTTACTTAATAA
>MDSV01047810.1_pt1 | contig 11332 bp, 8 predicted proteins | sample 810851 | NCBI WGS metagenome assembly MDSV01 (sample SAMN05326640, study PRJNA326480) | marine metagenome | isolation source: seawater | place: Atlantic Ocean: North East | collected 2012 | reverse complement strand
CGAGCCCGTGGAGGGCACGCGGCGGAGCGCGCGCGTGAAGAACATCGCGCCCGAACACGACGGCGCCGAGATCGACGCGCTCGGGGATGATGAAGACGCGACGATCGCTTCGCGATCGAAACGCCTCCGCGCGCGCGACGACCGCGACGACTTCGCCTCTGGTCCCGCTGGCTCGAACAAGCGCGTGTGGGCCTCGGAAGATGCCGCGCTGGCGGCCTCGCGCGCCTGGCTGGAGGACGCGCGCCACATCATGCTCAGCCGCGTCGCCGCCGCCGCCGACGCGGACGCTACTCATACCAAGAACAAGGCGGAGTGGCGCGACGAAGCCGTGCGCCGCTGGGGGGACGGCGTCCCCGCGGCGGGCGCGGTGGCGGACTGGGAGGCGTGGACGCGCACACGGATCGGCGCCCCCCCTCCGCCTTCCGACCTGCAGCTCCTGCAGGAGTACTACGCGCACGACGCCTGGCAACTCCTGGTGGCGTGCGTGTTGATGTCGCGCGTCTCTTCGTGGGCGACCAAGCACGATACCATCTCGGCGTTCTTCGCCGCGTACCCGACCCCCACGGCGGCGCTCGCGGCCGAACCGGACGACGCGCTGGCGATTCTGCGCCCGCTCGGTTTGTTTCCGAACCGGTTCCGGAGCGTCGTCGAGGTGTCCACCGCGGTGCTCACGAACGTGGGGCCGCTGGACGTCGGCATGGAGGCGGGCGTGAACAAGATTTACGGGATCGGCGAGTTCGGCGTCCACTCGTTCGAGGTGTTTTGCCGCGGCGACCTCGACGCGCGCCCGGCGGACAAGACCCTGCAGGCGTTCGTGGCGTGGCAGAAACGCCAGAACGCGGACGACGCGGCGCGTAAATGATACAAAAAAGAGCACCGTTTCGATCACTTCATCGCGCGTGAACGGTCCGCCTCGAACGCGCGACAGACGGCGCCCCGCGGCGCGTCTCCGTTTTCTCTGTTTTTTCGTCGCGGTCGTCCGGGCTCGTCTGACGATTCCGGGAGGCTATTCATAGGCTCGCGGCGCCTCGTCCTCGGCGTCTGGCGGCGCGTCACCGTCCCCGTCCGCCGCGGCCACGTCGTCCGCGGTCGCCGCCGCGAACGGCGCCCACAGGAACTTCTCCCTGGCCTCCGCGGCGATCGCGCGTGACTCGGTCACCGTCTGCATCTTCGGGAACGCGCGGCGCGCGGCGGCCAAAGTCGGCGCGGCGCGCGCGCCGTCGCCGTCGCCGTCGCCGTCGCGCGAGTCGGAAAACGCCGCCGCCGGCGACGCGCCGGCGACGGCTTCCTTCGTGGCGAACACGCGGCACCCGTACTGCTCGTACCTGCGCGCGAGCGCCAGGCACTGCCACGCCTCGTCCGCCCCCCCGATGACGTCCACGGCGCTCTGTTCCGGCCCGACGCCCGCCAGAAGCGTGGCCTCCCAGACAAACTTTTCAGGCGCGTCTTCGTTCGCGTCTTTTTTCGCGTCGAACTTCGCCTTCCCGACGAGCACGGCGCCGAGAACCGCGCCGCTCGCCGCGCCCGTGACCTGCTCGAGCGCGGCGTACGGAAGCTGGATGCCCATGTCGCACGGCGGCTCCTGCAGGAGCTGGAGCATGGTCTGCGCCCTGGCGCTCTGCGCCGCCTCCGCGTCCTCGTCGAGCTCGGTGATCAAGACCGGGAGCACGAACTCGCTCGCGATCTCGGGTGCCAAGTCCGCGGCGGGGTCGGCACCGCGCATGGTCTCCACCGCGTTCGCCGCGCGCGGGATCGACTCCTTGACGCCTTTGCGCACCAGGAGCGCGACGAAGCCGCGGGGCGAGACGCTCACGCCCCCGCACTCGAGCTCCACGAGGTCGGAAGCAGACGTCGTCCCGTCGTCGCCCGTCGCGGCAACGTGTCTCGAGGCGGAACGCGGAAGGGACGAACGAGACCGCGCGAATCCAGCCGGCGGTCGCGAGCGAGCGGACGTCGACGCGGCCGCGGCGACGCCGGCCGCGCGCGACGTGACCGCTGCGTGGCTGGACATCTTCCGAGCCCGCGCGGGAAGGTGTGGCGCGGAGATGACTCGAGGGCGCGTCGTTTTTCTGGCATAGTTACGTACGATTCGGTCGCGATGCGATGGGGCGAGACCGACTGGAGCGGCGCGCGGCGACGCCGGCGTGTCTCCACTACGTCTCCACCACGTCTCTACCGCGTGCGCTCGTTTCAAAGCGGCGCGACGCCCTCGCCAGGCACCCACGCGAATCCGAACCCGTTCGCGTACGTCGGCGCCGTCGTGTCGTTCCCGCGCGCGCTCAAGACCCGCCGGAACGGATTCAACGCGACGTCGGCGTCGGTTTCGATCGGCGCGCCGCGCGACGCGACGCATTCGATACATTCCGCCGCGCGCCGCCGCCAGACGGCCGCCGCCATGCGCGCCGCCTCCGCGGTGAGGTCCGTGACGAGCGCAGGCACGTTCATGCGCAGCACGAGGTCTACCGTTGGCACCCAGCTCGCGAACGCCGCGATGCCGGCGTCGGGACACACCACCAGATCGGGCGCCGTCGCCAAAAATAACCGCCTTCGTGCGGCGTCGTTCGTCGACGCGTCCCCCGCGCGCGCGCGCGGAACCGCCGCCTCCGCCACCGCGCGGTGGTACAGACCCCTGTGCCCGTACACGGCGACGCTCGGTGCGTCGGCGCTGTCGTCGCCGTCGCCGCCGCCGCGAAACGCGACCGGGCGCCATCCCTCCGGCACCTCCGGGCCGACGAAGTGCACCTCGACGTCGCGCGGGACGAGCGACCGAAACGGCGCGCCGCGCCACGCGCGCGACAGGAACCGCGCGAACGCCGAGGCTTGGTCCAGTTCCTTCTCGGCGCCGAGCAGGTGGATCACGAGCTTTTGTTTTGACGCGACGTCGCTCACGTCGCGCGCGGCGCGTGCGGGAAAACGTATCCGTTCGCGCGGCGGGTCGCGCGCGCGCGCGAGGAGGATTCGCTCGGCGAATCGCGCCGTCGTCGCCGCCGCCGAGAAGACCATCGCGGCGCGCGAGGTCGGCGGCGCGCCCAGACGCGCGTACATCTCAGACCAGGTCTTCGCGGGAACGCAGGCGAGATCGAGCGGATCGTGCGGTGTCGTTTTCGGTGCGTGAATTTCCGCGCCTGTCGCCGTGCGATGCTCTCCCCCCGAAGCGTTCGTCGTGTCTTCGAACGTCTCGTCGCGGTGCGCCGCCGCGCTTTCCGGGAGCGTGCCGAAAGGCTCCCTCCGGAAACACCCGCACTCGCGGCGAAACGCGCCGACGCCGTGGCACTCGCCGAGAGCGTCGCACGCCGTGGCGAGGCCTTCGTCCACGTGCACGACGGCCACGCGCCACCACGCGAGCGCCTCCACGTCGTGCGCGGCGCGAACGGCGGCGGTCGCGGCGACGTCCCGCTCGACGCGCGCGCACGCCTCGGCGTGACCGGATGTCCAGTGCGAGCGCAAGCACGCTTCGGCGCAGTAGGCGAACCCGGCGCAGCCCCCGCAGGTCATCGTCGCCGGTGCGCCGCACATCGCGCACGCGAACGACTTCGCGGACGTCATCGCGGCGCGCGCCACGGTTCGGCCATGCGGCCGTGACGCCTGACACAGGCGCGCGCGCACCGCGCAGTAGCGCCACTTCGGGCACGAGAGGACAGCTGGAGTTTCGTGAAAAAGCGGAAACGTTTGGCGAACCGAAGACCCGAACCCTACGCGCGCGGCGTCATGATACATCCGAAACTCAACTCTCGCGCCTCCCGCGTCTGTCTCTCTACGCGCCTCCCTCACACGATCCGCTCCAGCTCCTTGGCGTACATGAGCGTCTGGTTGATGAGCTCGTGCGCGGGGATGTCCTTGGCGGAAGGCGCCTTTTTCTCCTCCCCGAAAGCGAACCCTCCGGCGCCGTCCCCGCGCCACCCGCGCCGCGCCGCGACGGCGGCGACGTCCGCCGGGGCGCACCCCATGAGCCGCGCCGCCGCCGCCGGCGCGATGGACGCGTACGCCTTCTCTATGCACGCCGCGATCTCCTCGCGCACGGTCGCGGCGAGCGAGGCCATGAACGCGGCGTACTCCGGGCTGGGCAAAGCGTCGGGCGTCGCCGAGGCCTCCAGGATCTTGCCGTAGGCGCCCTCCATGAGATCGCTCTCGAGCGCCGCGGCGTGCGCGACGTGCGCGGTGGCGGCGACGCGCGCGGGCACCGTCTCGAGCTCGACGTGGAACTCCGCGATGCGGTTCTGCACCAGCAAACGCGTGAGGTTTAGGCCGGTGATGAGCGGCTCGAGCGCCGAGTCCTTCAGCGAACCGCGGCAATCGACGTAGAACGGCCTGAGCTGCGCGTGGTCGCGCTCGGCGGCGGCTTCGTCCCCGGATGTCACCGCGTGCAGCACCGCGAGCTCGAACGTCTCCCGGGCGATGGACAGCTCGTCGGCCGCGGTCTTGGTCTGCTCGAACACGGGGGGAAGCGCGGAAAACGACGACACCGCGATCTGATGGTCGCGAGATATACACGTACGTCGGTGATTCGGGGGGATTCGAGCATCGGGTCAGTCATGGTTCGGGGAGTGTCCATCGTCGCGCGAGGACGTCCCGTCGCGTCCTCGAAGCCCAGATCTGGGCACCGGAATCTCGCAGCGGAGCATCGCGTGTTCCGCGCACGCACCTTCAGGGTTCCCAGCAGCGACGCGGTCTTCGCGGCGTCGCCCGACTTGTGCGCTTTCTTCAACGCATCGAGCGTCTTCTTCGCCGTCGCGATGTCCGCCATCTTGCCCGAGCCGACGTCGCGCGAAGTGGAGTGATGTCGTTCAAAAGGAACGAACGGAAAGTCAGGCGCCAGTCGAAAGAAGAAAGGACGCGTCGTTCGTTCGTTGGGGACTTGGGGACTTGGGTCGTTCGACCCCCCCGACAAAAATCCTCAGCCGTATACCGTATGCGCAATTAGTCTGATGCCTCGGAACGAATCCTGACACGAGGACATTTTCCGAGGCTAAACGCGTTCTTGAGCCGCGGGCGTCGCCCACGTCAACCACTGCAAGGCGCGCTTCGTCAAGCCAGGCACGATGACGCGTCGCGCGATCACGCTCCTCGCGCTGCTCCTGGCGCTCGTCGCCGGGTGCGAGGCGCGCATTCGCGATGAGCCCGTCGAGCGCGACGGCCGCGCGCTGATCCCCATCGCCATGGATTACGGGTTCGAGGAGGACGGGTCCATCGAGATCTCCATCCAGCATCCCGTGCACTTGTTCACCGTGGAGAACGCGCCCGAGATTGACAAGACCAAGCTCGGGTTCTTCATCACCGCGAGCAAGGCGGACACCGCGCTGGAGGCGGACATCGCCAAGGGCGGGTGCCTGCTGGACGACCTCGACCACACGCTCGTGCTGTTCACGTTCGCGGACATGGCCGAGCACCTCAACGAGGAGGGCGACGAGTACAAGTTCTCGTACACCATCGCGCCCGGGAAGCAGGGCGAGTACTCGCTGTACTACACCAACTGCGTGCCGAACACTGCCGTGAGCTTCAACCTCGAGGTGGAGCTGTACAACCCCATGTCCGGCGGGGGGAAGGATTACCTCTCCGCGGGCGAGAAACCCTTGCCCACGCTGTACTTGATTTCTTTCTTCGTGTACGCCGCCGTCGGGGCGTTCTGGGCGCTCACGCTGTACAACTCCAAGAACTCGCAGCCGGGCTCGGTGCAGCAGATCCACCTGCTGATGGGCGTGCTGGTGTTCTTCAAGTGCCTGACGGTGCTGTGCCAGAGCGGGATGTACCACCTGATTCGGCTGAAGGGCGACCCCGAGGGGTGGAACGTCGCGTTTTACGTCTTCTACTCCATCCGCGGGCTGCTGCTCTTCACCGTCGTCGTGCTCATCGGCACGGGCTGGTCGTTCCTCAAGCCGTTCCTCAGCGACCGCGAGAAGCAGGTGTTGATGATCGTGATCCCGCTGCAGGTGTTCGCGAACATCGCCGTCGTGATCCTGGACGAGAACGGCCCGGCGCTCAACGGATGGCTGGAGTGGCGCGACCTGTTCCACCTGCTGGACATCATCTGCTGCTGCGCGATTCTGTTTCCCATCGTCTGGTCCATCAAGCACCTGCGCGAAGCCGCGATGACGGACGGGAAGAAAATCAGGAACATGAACAAGCTCATCCTGTTCCGCCAGTTCTACGTCATGGTGGTGGCGTACATCTACTTCACGCGCATCATCGTGTTTCTCCTCAAGTCCACCGCCGCGTACAACCTGACGTGGCTCTCGAACTTCGCCGAGGAGGGCGCGACGCTGGCGTTCTACTGCGTCACCGGCTGGATGTTCCGCCCCATCGTGGACAACCCGTACCTGCATCTGAACGAGGACGAGCTGGAGCTGGAGGACATCGAGGCCATCGTGGAGGAGGGCGTCGAGGGCAAGGGCGCGTAAGCCGGGAGGCGTTTCGTTTCGCGAGGCGTCGACATCACAGACGCGAGCTCGCAGACACACCGCGTTTTCGTTTTCGTCTTCGTCTTCGTCTTCTTCTCGCCGCATCGATGGTTCACGATATCGCTGTGCCGTATCGTTTCACAATCGTCGGGAGGCGGTCTATTCGCCCCCCGGCGGGCTCTACGCGCGACTGTTTCAGATCTTCTCGTCCGCGATCGGGGCCGGCGAACCCCTTCGCGCGCCGAGCGGCGATCGCTGTCGCCGCGAAGGTCACCGATCACTCGAACGCGCGGACGTTGTTCATCTCGTTCAGCAACGCTTCGATCTGCTCCTCCGAGAAGCGCTCGTTCCCGTCCTCTCCCCTCGCCGAGAGCGAAGGCACGAGCGTCCTCGCCTCGTCCGCGTTCTGCGGCATGATGTTGGCGAGCGCGGCGGTCTCGAAATCGGCGAGCCCCGCGGACTCGCACAAGTCGCGCATCGCCGCAGCCTGCTGCTGGTTCGAGCAGTTGGCGTACCGCTTGCAGTACGCCAGGGCCTTCTCAAACACCCGGGTGGTCGTCGTTGAGGTCTCGCCGCCCGCCTCGGCGTCGTCCTCCACCTTGGACTGGCACACCAGCATCACTTCGTTCATGCTCAACGCCGCTGCGGTGTTGAAGTCCTCGCCCAATTTCAACTCCGTCGCGTCCTCCTCCTCCTTGGACTGGTTCGTACACGCCAGGCCGGACATCGTTTCGACGCGGAGCGCGCGGTTGTCCCGACTAAATGCCTTCGCTCACGCGAAACGGGCGAGACCTGCCGCGGCGACAGTCGCGCGCGTCGAGGAGTGCGCGTCGGCGAAGGGTTTCGCGCCACACGATCAGTTCCCGACGCGACTGCGATTTTCGGTCCGGGCGGCGGGCGCGGCGCTCGATCGGTTCGCCTGCGCTGGCTGGAAAAACTTCTCGAAGTCCGAGGCTCGTGGTGGCTCAACGAGGGCCGGCTCGCCGGGCCCGCGTCTCCCGCGCGCGCTCGCACTCGTCCCCGCGCGCTCGCGCCTCGATCGTCGACGCGCGCCAGGATGAGCGCCTCGATGCTGGAGGCGATGGAGATGTACCGCACGCCCACCGCGGGCGAGAAGGTGGAGAAGCTGGACGTTCACGAGGTCCTCGGGCGCACGGAGAAGCCTTTCTTCGAGAAACTCTCCTCGACACGACGCGCGTACGTCGCCGCGCGCCTCGGGAAAGACCCGCTCGCCGGCGCGGAGGGTGACCTCGAGCGCGCGGACGACGTCGCGCTCTCCCTGCGCGGTCGCGTCGTCGTGATCACCGGCGCGTCGCGCGGGATCGGCGAGGCCATAGCCGTGCGGTTCGCGGGGCGAGGCGCGCGCGTGGTGGTCCTGTCGCAGACCACGCAGGACAACCCGGCGCTGCCCGGCACCGTGCGCGGCGCCGTGCGCGCGTGCGTCGACGCGGGCGGAGACGCGATCGCGGTGAAGACGGACATTTCCGACGAAGGCCAGGTTCAAGCCGCGATCAGAGACGCCATGACGCACTACGGCGGGGTGATCGACGTCCTCGTGAACTGCGCGAGCACGCACTTCCCGCAGCGGTGCGCCGAGCTCGACGTCCGCCGGTACGACGCGTTGAACGACGTCAACGTCAAAGGCACGCTCCTGGTATCGGCGGCGTGCGCGCCGTACTTGCAAAACGCCAAGAACCCGCACGTGCTGACCATCGCGCCTGCGCCGAGGGCGGACAAAGACTGGCTCGCGCCGCACGCCGCGTACTCGACGTCGAAGATCGCCATGGCTTTCGTCTCGCGTAAACTGCACCGAGAGCTCTTTTCCTCAGGCGTCGCGTGCAACACGCTCTGGCCTCGGTACGCGGTGGCCACGGCGGCGACCAACTTCATCGGCGGCGAGCGGCTCATCGCCATGTCCCGGACGCCCGCGGCGGTGGCGGACGCGGCGTTCCGAATCGTCACCGCGCCCTCCCGGCTGGTGCGCGATCGGAACTTCGTGGACCAGGACGTGCTGCGCGCGGTCGGGGTGGAAGACTTCAAGCCGTACAACGTCGACCAAGACGTCGTCGAGCCGGTGGACGATTTCTTCCTTTGGTCCTCCGAGCGCGGGTTGCCCGGGTACGCCGCGCCGCCGCCGCGAGAGGCGGCGTCGGGCGACGTCGTGTTCGGCTCTCAGAGGCGCGGTCACGAGACTCAGCGGGAAGTCGCGCTCGTGCTCATCGACGCGCGTGACCTCGCGACGCGACTCGATACGCTTCGCCGCGCGCTTCTCGCGTCTCGACCCAACCGCAAGCTCGTCGTCGTGGCGCACGAGGACGGGGCGCCCGTCGCGCGCGCGTCGCGCGACGATCGCGACAAAAACACGGCGCTGTTCGTCGGCGACATGCGCGTCGCCGCGAACGTCCCGAAACTCGTCGAGCTCGCGAGCCGCGCGTTTTACGGCGTCGACGCCGTGGTCGACGCGCTCGCGCACCGCCCGCCCCGGCCCTGGGAACCGCGCGAGCTGAGCGCGGCCACCGCGGTGACGTATGGAAAGCACTTCGACGTGTGCGTGCGCGCGTCGTTCCTCGCCTTAAGAGACGTGCTCCCACACATCGCCAAGTCCGCGAACCCGGTCCGGCGCGTGGTCTCCGTCACGCCACCGCCGCGGTGCGAGGTGTTCGACGCCGAACCTCGCGGCGTCGTGGCGCTGGCGCGCGCCGTGCGCGGCGCGCACCTGCGCGGCGTCGCCGCCGAGCTGGCGGACGTGAGCCCGCCCATCTCGCTCGTCGGCGTGTGGTCCGACGCCCTCGCGAGCTCCTCGGCGACCGAGCGCACCGAGATCGCCTTCGGCGCCGTCTCGCGCGCAGCTGCGAAACTTCTCGACGCGAACGCCAAGTCCGTCCCCTCCGGGTCGTTCTGGCGCGCCGAGGATCTCGTCGCGCGCGTCGGCGAGAGCGCCGACGCGGCGGACGCGACGCGCTCCGGCGGCGAGAAAGCCGACGAAGACTCGGCGGCGCCTTTTTCCGAGCCGACGTACGAGGACGCGCGGTTCGAGTTTCCCGACATCGCCGAGGAGCTCGCGGAGGAGCTCGCGCGGCTGACACCTTCGGACGTCGCGGAGGATGACTGGCAACTCGTGTAAACGCGTGCGGGAGAGCGCGCGAACGACGCCTCGCGCGGCGAGCGCGTTCGGACGCGGAAAGACGAAACGCCGGTCGACGTTGGCACGTTGGCGCGTTGGCGCGTTGGCGCGCCGCGAAGCGCGAAGCTAAAGAAACGCACCGGTAGCTTCTTCTCGTGTCGCGTCGACTGATTACTTCATCTGCGCTTCTAGCGCCGCGATCTTGGTCAGCAGCTGCTCCTCCCTCGCCGCGTATTCCGCCTCGAGCGCGGTGCGCTCCAGTTTCAGCTTCTCCCGCACCGCGTGCGCCACGGCTTCGTCGAGCGTCTTCGGCCGCCGCCGCGCCTCTTGCTCCTCCCGCCGGACGCGCTCAGCCTCTTCTTCTTCTTTGCGCACCCTCTCAGCCTCCTCCGCGGCCACCCTGGCCTCCTCCTCCAGACGCACCCTCTCCGCCTCCTCCGCCTCCTTATCCCGCACGAGCTTCGCCTCCCAGCGCTCCAGCGTGTACGCGTCGGGCAACTTCTTGAACGCAAACGGCGTCTCCATGCGAAGCGTCGTCGCGTGTTGCTCCACCGCCTGCTCGTTGCGGTACGCGTGCGTGAACAGCTTGAAGTGCGCGAAAAAGTTGGCGGCGAAGTGCGCGGAAACCACCCGGATGTCGTCCACGGTGAAGTGACCGTCCGTGGGGCTCGCGGTCGCGCGAGTCACGAGCGCGTGCTGGAACCGCCGCTCGGCGTCGTCGAACGTCATCTTCGCGTCCGCAGCCACCTCGAGCATGGCGGTCGCCACCGCGTGCAGGTACGCCGCCTGCGGCAGCGAGAAGCCGGCGTCGCGCGCGAACACGGCGGTGTTCACGAAGAAATCGAGTCGCGCGCCGTTCCGCAGGTCTGTGGTGGGGTCCTGGATGTCCAGCTCCGCCGCGAGCGCGGCGGACGCCGCGTCCGGGTCGTCGGGCTGCACAGCGAGGAAATCGGCGAGAATCTCCTCCACCGTACGTGGCACGGGCTCGGGCTCCTCCTCGCCCTCGCCCTCGGCGGGAGGGTCCTCCGGGGGCGGGTCCGCGGGTTTCTTGGGCGGCATGGTCCTGCGCCTGAGCGAGACGACACCGCCTAAGCGCGAGCGCGTGTGCCGAAGCGGTCAACCGACGAGCCAAAAAGGGAACGACTTCGCTCTCAACGAGCAACGACCTCTTTTCTCGACTCGCTCGAAAACGAAACGAATTTTCTCGTTCGCGTCTCTCTTCCCGCTCGGCTCCAGACCGCGGAGCGCCGGCGGCGTGGCGCGTGTCTCGTCCGAGATGCTTCCACACGAAACTCTGCGCGCGGTGAAGGACGCGAGCGTGGTGCGTGCCGCGCGCGAGCCCCGACGCGCACCTTTTTTCTTTCATGTCACACGTTCACGACGTTCGGGCTGGCACTTCTCTGCTGAGAAGCATCCGAGACGTCGCCCACGCGCGACGACCCGAGCGCAGCGACACGCGCTGACCGCGAATCCTCCCGCGCGCGTCCTCGTCCACGCACCCGCGCGCGCAAATGAAAGGCTTCCGAGCGCGACGGTCTCCGCGCGGAGGAGCGCGAGCGCGCGCTCCTGATCCTGGCGCGGCGGTTCCTGTCGGACGCGGGCTTCGCCGAGGCGGCGCGGTGCCTTTCCCGCGAGAGCGACGCGGGCCTCGCCCGGTCGGACGCCGCGCCCGACGCGCACCTGCGCGGCGTGCTCCGCGAGTGGCAGGACGCGCGCGAGCGCGCCACGGGCGACAGGCCGAGGCTCACGAGGCCGGAGAGCGAGGCCGGAAAGAAAGGGGTCGCCGCGCGCGCTGCCGCGCCCGGCCGCGCGG
>MDSV01187070.1_pt1 | contig 11333 bp, 10 predicted proteins | sample 810851 | NCBI WGS metagenome assembly MDSV01 (sample SAMN05326640, study PRJNA326480) | marine metagenome | isolation source: seawater | place: Atlantic Ocean: North East | collected 2012 | reverse complement strand
CTGCTTTTGTGTCTGCTTTTGCTTGTACTTTTGCTTGTTGTACTTTTGCTTGTACTTTTGCTTGTTGTACTTTTGCTTGTATTTTTGCTTGTACTTTTGCTTGTGTTTTTTCATCATCTTCATCGGCCTCATCGCTAGTAATTTTTTTAAACATTTTAAATATTGTAACACCAGATTTAAATGGGAAAATATAACTCGCTTGATGTGGTAGAACTAAAGTAAATATAAATATGGCATTTGCCCAAATAATCCAAAAAATAAGTTGACCACCAGTGATAATATTAGGCATTAATCTGGGTAATAAAATTAACATAAAATTAAGAAATAAGAAAAAAGAAATAATGTAAAAAAATTTCATAATTTATATATTCTATATATACTTTTTTATTAAAATTATTCACTTATTATTTGTAAATCATTAATATTTTTAAACTTAAATGTATTATTTTGAATATTACTAAAATTATCACAATATATTATACACCGAATTATGTTATTAATATTTATAATGTTTGTTTCGTGACATAAAGAATAATATTGGTGTTCGGGATTATAATTTGAGAATATGTTATTAATATTCTTAGAAGTATAAATAATATGTGGAAAAGGCATTGGTTTGTTATTTTTTTTTAACTGTATACATTCTGGAAAAATATAAAAAAAAGAGAATGTAGAATAATGAATAGGTATATTGAACATATTTTGTAAATGTATAATTTCATACATAGTAGTCCAAAAGAATTGACTGTGTGCGGTATATTTTTCAATTTTATTGGTTGATTCACATTCATAAAATAAATAAAAATGTTCTTTCATTTGAATAGCACCATGGAATTTTTTTTCCCCATCTATATTTTTTAATATATTTTGAATATCTTTTATTGTTTTCTTTTTATTTTCATTAAAATGAATATATAAAAAGGAACATAATTCTTGTGTATGAATGGTTTGTTTATATAATAAAAATGTTATAAATGGATTAAAATGTTTATTAACTTTATAAGGACAAATGAAAAAAGTTGAGTTTTCAGAAGGGTTTATATTATTTATATCTGTAATAAATGGTAAATTATTTAAATAATTCATTAAATTAATTAAATAATATTATTATTTATTTTCGCCGTATATTTTCTTTTATTTTTTCTTCGCGAGTATCTAAAATAAATTGACTTAATTCAGTAATAAGTTCTTTATTATCTTTAAAATAATTTCCTAAAGACGACATTAGGTGTTTTTTGCTTAAAGGTGCTTTAATTTTTTTCTTTGTATAAATAAGTTTTCCATCTTGAACATCAAAACAGTCAATTTCATTATCACGCATAATATTAACTAAAGCTTCGGTATATGTTTTTTTTTCTTTTCGTTTTTCTTTAGCCAGTTTTTGAAGATGTTTAATTTCTGTATCTAAAGTAATCCAATTTTTTACATTTGTTATTAATTCTTTTTTGTCAGCCATTAATAATTTAATATTTAATATTATTTTAAATTATTTTTATTTATAAAACAATCGTATTTATTGAATGTTTATTTTCAAATTTGATAAATTTATGATAAATGTATTTATTCGAATTGAAATATGTATTATAAAATGTGGATAAAAATGTATTATAATTATCAATATTAAAATGTTCGGGAATATTTAACAAATCGATATAAATATTATCAGGATTATTGTAGGTATTTTTTTTTTGTAGTTCAACGTCTTTATAATTATGAGTATTACACAAATATATTCTATAAAATTTAGGCGAAATTGTATTATTTTTACAAAATTTATCAGAACAAATCATAAATTTAGAACATTGTCTTTCATTTTTTTTTCCTTTATTGATAATATGCTGACATCTACATTTAAAATAGCTATAATTTTTAGTATGGTGTAATGTTGGGGATATATTATTTTTAATCCAATTTTTATATTTTTTTTTACACTCTAAAAAAAATGAATTTGTAATAGTATTAATACTTATTTTTTCATTTATAACGGGTGGTAATGATATTTGTTTTAATTTCCTTTTTTGAATAATACGAATATGTTGTTTACAATGTTTTTCGCTACAAGGTCTATTACAAGAATGACCTTTTTTTTTTCCGGATAAAAAAATATAACCACATTTATAAGGTTTATATGCATATTTTTCAGGCCAATTGACATAATCAATTTTACTATAACCAGTTTTATATGGTAGAATACCATTTTGAGTAGTTCTACAATAAGGACATTTGATTTGATATGTTTTTAATCGCTGTGTTTCTAAATTATTAAAACGGGTTTTTTGGATTTTAATTTCTTTAAATAATGGTTCATAATTGAATGAATGTTTACATAATAATGTTATTTTAGTATTATGTAATAATGGCTCATTGGATATGAGACATTTTTGTATATTTTCATTTTGTGTTTTATTTAATTCTGATTGTAATAAGTTAAAAAATGATTTAGTTGATTTATGAAGCATATAATAAAATAATAAAATATATCTTTATATTAATTAATAATGTCTAAAAGATGGGGGACACCAACTTGGTATTTTTTACATACATTAGTAGAGAAAATAGATAGTAATTATTATAAAAGTGTGAACAATTCAGTTACTGATATAATAGTTGATTTACTTAAGAATTTGCCTTGTCCATATTGTAAGGATCATGCTTTACAATATATAAAAAAAAACAATATTTATAAAATTAAAACACGTGAAGGGATGAAAGAATATTTATTTACATTTCACAATCTTGTAAATAAACGTTTAAAACATAGTACACAAAATAAAGATATATTAGATTTATATCCAAAGATGAATTTTTTAAAGGTTTATAAATATTTTGAAAAACATTTTTTTTATTCATCACCTTTATCAAAAACATTTTATTCTTGGAGAACATCCATATTTAAAACCAATTTAATAAATTTTTTAAATGCACATAGACATAAAATTAGATTATAAGATTATACTTACATTATAAATGTTTGATCACCTTGTTTACAACGAAATTTAGTTTTACTTAATTTGCATTTTTTCATAGTATTTTCTTTACCAAAATATAAATATTCTTTTCCAGGCCATTTTGAGTTGGATATAATTTGTTGCCATATAACACCAACAAAAGCGCCCAAAGCCAAACCTTTTAACATATCAGTAGGTTTACTACATTTATTTTTTTGTCTTACCATTAAATCAATAGAACCAATAATAACTAAAGAAATAAGAAAAGACCATCCAATACTATTTGGGTTTGCTAAAATACTTTGTAAAATATAAGTTATTGTAAAGGCGTGAAATATACCGTGAGAACTAGGTCCAGATAAAACGCCGTAAGAAACATTAAAAGGGCCGTCAAATGTCAAACATTTTTCTTTATAATTATCATATTGAATGGCAGTCTCTTCAATTGTGTCAGGAGATGAACCGCTTGCTCGTAATAAAATACCAAAAATAATAGCTATAAATAATCCAAATATCCATACAACCCATTTTAAATGTCCGTGAAATGCACCTTCTAAAATGAAATAAAAAGTAATGAAAATTGGAGATACTGTTGAAGCAAATACTACAACATTTGCAGGATTAAATAGTAAAGGCATTTATATATATATGAATATATATTTTTGAAACAATTTAAAATATATATTATACAAATACAACATCAAATACTTCTTTAATATGACGAACTTCCTTAAAAATAATATCAGTTAAATCAATATCTTTATATTTTTCTAAAAATATAATATAATCTTTATGGTTTGTTTTAGGAAATATAAATGTTTTAACACCAGCTTTTATACCGCCTAATATTTTTAATTCTAAACCACCGATTTCAGTAATGTATCCTTGTAAATTAATTTCACCAGTTATAGCAATATCATTTTTTATTTTTTTCTTGTTAATTAAACTATAAATTGCGATTGTAATTGCTGTTCCAGCACTGGGTCCATCTTTTGGAACAGCACCTTCTGGACAATGTATATGTAATCCAGCATTTTTAGATTTATTATTATTTTTAATGAATAAATTTTGTGTTTTTTTATCTGTTAAATTCCAAGCTAGGGTTTTGGCAACATTCATACTTTCTTTCATGACATCTCCTTGCATACCAGTTAATTTTAAATCTAAAATATTTGTAGCAGGAAAATATGAACATTGAATGGGTATAATGCCGCCTAACCCTAGTGAATTTGCCCATAACCCATTTATAACCCCAATTTGAGGAATATCATCAATTGTTTTTTTATGAATTTTATGTCTATCTTTTAAATATTTATTTTCTATTTCATCATTGGTTATTTGGATGGGAAGTGTATGTATTACGGTTTCTTTTAATAATTCTAAATTAATTTCGCTAACAATTTCAAATATAATTTCTTTTAATTTTCTAACACCAGCCTCGTTTGTATAATTATCTATAATAAATATAATATTTTCATTTGAAAGATTAATAATATTATCCATACCCATATTTTCATAAATTTCGGATAATAAATATTTTTGTACTATATTAATTTTATCATCAATTGTTAAATAATCAAATTTTATTCTATGAATTCTATCAAGTAAAATTTTATCAATAACTGAAACATCATTATATGAAAAAATAAATAGTATTTTACTAACATCGAGATCTATTCCATTAAAATATTTATCTTGAAAATGTTCATTTTGAGTACTATCAATTAAATGTGTCAATATACCAATTATTTCCTTACCGTGTTCTGTTCGTGAAACTTTATCTAATTCGTCAATAAAAATAATGGGATTCATGCATTTTTTTTCCATTAAAATATCAACAATTCTACCCCAAGTTGATCCAACGTATGTATAATTATGTCCAGATAATGTACTACCGTTGCTAGATCCACCTAAAGCAATGAATGAAAATGGTCTAGAAATTCCATTTTTATCTTTTAAACATTTTGAAAGACCATTTTTTGCTAAAGAAGTTTTTCCAACGCCGGGTGGACCTTCAAATCCGAAACAATAACCAGATTGTTTTCCGGTAATCCATTGGCCTATAACTCTTTCTAACTGTCGTTTAGCATTATCGTGACCATAAATAGATTTATCCAATGTTTCGTTAATTTCTTTCATTGTTTCATTGATATATGTTTTTTTAGTTTCTATTTTAGTAATTTTTTCAATAAAAAAGTTTTTGTGTATTATATCAGGTCTATTTGTAATTTCAATTAAATCTTTCATAAATATTTGATTGGTATTTAATTTTGCAATAAGACATTTAATCTGTTCTTTCATGTATGTATTTTTTTTACCTGATTGACATATTTTTTTAACTTTTATATTATGTTTTTTTAGTAAAGAATTTATAAAACAAATGTTGGTAATGAGTTTGTTTTTTTTACCAGTTGTGAAAAATTGAATACATTTTTCATTATTTAAGTCATCAATTTTATGAAATATATCATTTGTTAAAGTATTTAATATATCCGAAATTTCAATATTGGTAAAAATTTTTTTATTTTTATAACATATTTCAATGTTAAATTTTTTTAATTTACTTATTATTTCATTTATTAAATTTGAATTTTCAGTTGTTACATTTAATATAAATTCTTGTTTATAAATACCAAAAGGTATTTTTAACAAACCTTCTAAATATTGTCTAGCTTTAGAACCCGAGTCTTCCGATTTGGCTTTAACTTCTTTTAATTTTATCATTGCTTTTTCTTTAATTGTTTCAGAAGCTTTCATCAAACAAATTTGCTGTTCAATGGGTATTTTTGAATTATCAAATTGTGATAAATGTTTTGTATATTTAATTGTATTTTTCATAGCCAATCTAAAGGATGTTTTAATTTCCCAAGGAAAACTATCAAATAATATTGTTTGTTCGAATGTATCAATATTACCATTTTGTTCATTAGATAATAAGTCATATAAAAGATAGGCTAAGTACTGAAATTCATATTTTTCAATTTGTAATAATAATATAATTAGTGTTTTTCGTTGTTGAAATAGATTATTATTGATAAATTCTTTTATAACTTGAGAAATACTTTTTTGATTAATAAGTGATGCTTGATTATTATATCCAACAAATCTGTTATATAATTCTTTATCGTTATAAATAAGCCATTCTTTAATACTTAAATGTTTTATAAATTTGTCAAATAATTCAGAATGAAATTCTGGGTCTTTTGGTTTATATTTAATACATTTTTCAATTCTATTATCGATAAAGGTATTTTTTAAACATGATAATAATAATTCGGTAAGAACACCACAAATAATAATTGTATTTTTTTTTTCAGTATTTTGAAATACGACTTTTATTCCAAATACCTTTGTATAAAAATTATTTGAAGTTCTACATAAATCATAACAATCTAAATTTTCACCCATTTCAACAATCATAAAATCTTCAATAATTTTATTTTTAATAATTTTATTAGTTGTGTTTTTATTTTTAGGTTTATTTTTCCAGGGTAATATTTTATAACTTATGGGCTGGACAAAATTTAAAATAAGTTCCAGTTTTTCTTTATCTAGATTATGTTGTATTTTATGAATAAAATCGTTACCATAACACACAGTCAATACATTTTTTATTTTATTTGTTCCAAAAGTTTTAAATACAATTGATATTTCATCATTAATTGTTTGCAATTTTGAAATAACTTGTTTTGTATTTGAATGTTTGGACTGAATGCTATTTTCAATGTTTTTTAAATCTTTATATATATTTTCTAAATTTTGAATACATAAATTTAATTCACTGGCTGATAAAATATCATTTGTTTTATATTTTTCAACAGATATAATGGTCTCTGTAATAATTGTAAAAAAGAAATCTATTTTTTCTTGTATTTTGATTTTATTCGTGAGATGTGTTGATTCATTGTTTTTTTGTTCAATTGTGATTTTGATATTTTTGTTTTCTGTTGACATATTCCTAAAATATATTGTGATTTTAAATAATTAAATTATTCCGAACGATTAAAAATAAAGAAAATGAATTAAACAATAAAAAATATATTATATTATATGGGAATACCAGCGTATTACAGTTATTTAATAAAAAATTATAAAAAAATAATTATAAAATTGGATAAATTAAATAAAAATGTGCATAATTTTTATTTAGATTCTAATTCTATTATTTATAATTGTTTGGCGGAAATGAAAGGAACTTTTAATAAATCATTTATAGATGAATTAATTAAAAAAATTTGTTTACAAATTGATATATATATTAAAGAAGTGAAACCTAAAAAGCTTGTATATATAAGTTTTGATGGTATAGCACCTGTTGCAAAATTAAAACAACAAAAAGAAAGACGTTTTAAATCCAAAATTATTGCAGAATTAATAAATGATTCAATAGAAGAAAATATTATGGAAAATTGTAAAACACAATTGGATAAAGAAGACAAATTTGATAGAACAAGTATAACACCGGGTACGTATTTTATGAATAATTTAAATAAAAAAGTTAAAGAATATTTTAGAGGTCGTGAAAAAGCATACAATGTAAAAAAAATAATTGTATCAGGGTCTGATGAAAGAGGTGAGGGTGAGCATAAAATATTTGACTATATTAGAAATAATAAAGAAATATCAGAATCACACATCATATATGGTTTGGATGCTGATTTGATAATTTTATGTTTAAATCATATGTATATAACAAAAAAAATATTTTTATTTCGCGAAACACCTGAATTTATAAGAAATCTTTCGGCAGATATGGATCCGGGAGACTTATATATAATGAATATTGAAGAATTAATGTATTATATTTTGGGTAAAATGTTTGGAAAAGATATGAGAAATAATAAAAATAATGTGAATTGCATTAAAGATTATGTATTTATTATGCAATTTTTGGGAAATGATTTTATGCCACATTTTCCATCTTTAAATATTAGAACGCACGGGATAGAGATGTTGTTGGAGACGTATAAAAATATTTTAGGAAAGAAAAAAATGTATATAATGGATAATGGGACAATTATTTGGAAACATGTTCGCGAATTGGTAGAAGAATTTGCAAATATGGAATTGGATAATTTGAAAAGAGAATATAAAATAAGAGATAAAATGGAAATGAGTGTAATAAGAAGGGAATCATATGAACCTGTAAATAAAGAATTGTCAAAGGAAGTGTTGGAAAAATCAATATTAAATATTCCAATGAAAGATCGGGAATTAGAGAAAGCAATAGATCCTTTTTCGTATTATTGGGAAAATAGATATTACGAGAAGTTATTTAATACAGAACGAAATGATGAGAATTTAAAAAAAATTTGTGTAAATTATATCCAAGGATTAGAATGGAATATTGTATATTATATGGAAGGGTGTAAAGATTGGAAATGGAAATATAATTATTGTTATCCACCATTATTCCGAGATTTATTGAAATATATTCCACTATGGGATATTGAATTTATTAAAGAGAATAGTCATTCTATTTCAGCAGTAACACAATTGGCGTATGTATTGCCACCGAGTTCTTTATATTTAATACCAAAACAATATCAGATGACAATGATTAAATATAAACATAAAAAAAATGATGTGGCTTTAAAGTGGGCGTTTTGCCGTTATTTTTGGGAATCGCATTTTGAATTTCAATTGGAAAAATTGGATGAAATTGAGGAAATTATTGAAGATATTGATAAAAATACATCGCAGAATGTTAAAATAAAAGAGAATGTTTTATTATTTTAGATGGGTTTACCAATCCATTCCTCAATTCTATTACAATGACAATGTTCTTTTGCCAACACAGGTTTAATTGTTAAATCAATAAAATGATTGTTATGTAGAATTTTATATACTTTAACTTTTTCTTTCATAGTAAATGGGGTATGAAAACGATACGCAAAAGATAAATGTGAAGGCCAACCAGTTTCATTTTCAATAATTTTATTACCACTATTATCAATGCAAATAACTGGTAAGTCTAAACTATAAAATCCTTTATAACAATTATCATTAAAAGATAATGGATGATCTACTTTTAATGATATCCCGTGTTGAATAATATTTTTCCATTTATCAATGTATTGTTGATCATTATTGGATATATCGTATCCAATTGTTATATGAGGTGAGTATTGAAAATCGGAAACGGTATTTTGTAATTCTTTACACAATGTATATACTTGCGAATCTTTTGGGATAAGGAACCATAGACAATTGCCGAAATCCAAATCTAAAGGCATATATAATTTATTTATAAATAATTATTAATATAAAAAATATTATTTTTTCTTATTTTTATATTAGAGGTTTATATTATTAATTATTAGCATTTTTTTCAAAATCTGTTTTGAGTACATTTTTTACAAATTGCGAATCGGGATGATATAGTTTTTCTATGGACGCCCTGTGTGCTTTTATTAGTAGATAAGTTGTTCGTAGAAGTCCTCTCACCCTGCGGCGAAGTTTATCTTTTCGCCGTTTAAGGATAACATCAATACTTTCCATTACATCATTTTTTCCAAATGTATGCCAACCACTGAAAGAATATTTAATTTTATTATTTTCATCAAGAATTTTTGAATGAATGAATGCTTCAGAAACCAATTCATCACGATAATCACATTTACTCCAAGACCAATCAAACATTTTTACATTACCTATCGCGATTATTTCGCGTTTGGCTGCATCCAAATCAGGTGCAGGCAATACTGAATAGTAGTCCATCATATTTCTAAATTAGTTCTTTATGTTGTTAATCTATTTCTTAAATATAAAATCAATTTAAATTATCGTCTTCTTGGTTATTTTAAGTATTTGATTACAAAAACATATATAAAAATAACATTATATTAATAAATATTTTATATTAAAAAAAAAATATTATTTAATATAAAATATGGCAGATGATAGAATAGTGACATTAACAAATAGACGCCAATTTAAGACATTTTTATTGGACAATGATTATTTTATAGTTAAGGCATGTGCGGAATGGTGTGGACCCTGTAAAAGATGTACGCCATATTTTATGGAAATTTTTAATAACAAACTTCACGAAAAAATTAAATTGGTATTATTGGATGTGGATGAAGGTGAGGATTTGGCGCATTACTTAAGAATTAAATCAATGCCAACCTTTATACATTATTATAAAGGTGAACCAAAAGAGATATATGATTCAAGTAAAAAGAAAGATATTGATCTTTTTTTTGAAAAGGTTTTATCATACCATTCATAAGTCTAATAACATTTCATATTCTTTCCATAAATATTTGAAAAATTTATCTTGTTTATCACTATTACTAATATGTGAATCATTAGTAATGATGTCTATTTGTTTATTTAAAAAGTATGAAATAATATGAAGATTTTTGCTTAAATAATTAATTAAGGTACTAGATTGTGAACCAGTATTTTTATCATATTCGTAAAATTTGAGTTTTTCTAATTTTTGTTTAGGTAAAGCCGATAACGCAGCTAATAAAATAAATTGAATAATACCCTTTTTGGCTGCTGCAAAAATAAACAATCGTTTATCGTTTTTACTAACACCTTTTTTATTAAATTCCCAAATATTTCTTAGATGTCGGTAAATAACAAATGGATGTTCATCTGTTTTTTTTTGAATAATTTCTAAAAAATTTATTTTTTCAAATTTATTTTTTTCCTCATCATTTTCAATTCTATTGTAAGGATCCATTTTATCTTCATTCTCTTTATCTTTCATATAATTTTTAATAACAGTTTCTTTACCTTCATCAATTGTTTGAAAAAGTCGTTCAATAATATAAGTAAAAAAATGTCTATTTTCAATAGGAAACGTCATCCAAAAGTGATTTTTAATAAATGTTTCATACATAATTATAAAAATACCAAAATGATATAATTTATTTTTTTCTTTTTTATGAATATTAATATTTTCTTTAATAAAATTAAAATAGCTTTTTAGATTTTTTTTGAATACGTTAAATTTAATATTGTGATTGGCTAAATATCTAATAATAAATAAAATAATTGCATCTCGTTTATAATCATCTGATAAAGGTCTTTCTTCGTCTGCATCATTTTGTTGTAACTCTACTGCAAGTTCTTTAATTGCTGAAAATAATTGTTCGTATTTATAAAATTTAGGTAAATTTATTTGTAAAATAGCAACTAAATGATGATATTTCTTAGGAATATCTGAAGCTTTTTCTAATAATTCAAGTCTATCTTTTAATTGTTGTACCCAAACACTATCTTTTATATTTTTATGTATTCTCACACCGATATTGTCTTCTTCTTCTCCTTCTTCTTTTTGGTCTTCTTCTTTTTCGTTTTCGTTTTCGTCTTCACCATACTCATAATCATCATCTAAATCAATCTCATATTTTATATTTGGATAAATGG
>MDSV01072948.1_pt1 | contig 11333 bp, 11 predicted proteins | sample 810851 | NCBI WGS metagenome assembly MDSV01 (sample SAMN05326640, study PRJNA326480) | marine metagenome | isolation source: seawater | place: Atlantic Ocean: North East | collected 2012 | reverse complement strand
TTGTAGTGCTGATCCTGAAGGTGTAAGTATTGTTTTAACATAAGAAGTACTACCGCTAAACGGGGTATCAAACGATCCACCATCAGCTCCTTTAAAAGTACCTATAGATTTAGATCCTGTGTATTCTCTTTGAGAAAATGAACCTGATACAAGTTTTGCTTTACTTCTATTTAGTACATTTGGTTTTACAATTATACCTACTGAAGCATTAGTTCGTGCTGGTACATAATCTTTTATAGATTTAAAAAGAGTATTGTCAAAAAATCTTATTAAGTTAACAAAATCTTTTATATTATATCTAGTATTAGTACTAGTATAGCTTTCTAGTAATCCTTCTAATCCAGAATACTTAGTGTTAAACTCATCAGATGGAGCTCCTATATAATCATCAATATTTAAACCTCCTGCAGCTGATGCTGAATTATAAATTTGTATATTTTCATTATCAGCAGTTGAAAAACCTACTTCTAAAGTATGTCTGGTTTTAGATTTTTTAAAAGGGCTTCTGTGTATAGTAACGTCTGAGGATAGTGTTTGACCTTCTATCAATGAACCTGTATGTTCTATGTAAATGTTATCTAACGAAGAAGATACTAACGCTAAAGAGCTTGTTATATGCTCCTCAGGGGATAAGTATACGTTATCTGAAAATGTAGATTCATTTGGTGCTTCAGTATTACCGTGTAGTCTAATTGTAAGTATATCAGATGGTATACCATAACAGTTTATCAGTGCTCTTAAACCTCTTTCCGTACCTTTAGATTTTACTAAATACGGTAGGTTGTGATAAATTCTTTTGTATACTTCTTGTGCATATGCCTGTTGGGGCATTGGCTGTAGATACTCGTTAGGTCCTGCTGAAGCTGTAACATGTATAGCTCCATAATTAGAACTACCTGAGGTATATTCTTGACCTGTAAAGTAACTAAATAAATTTTCTAACGATTCATTACTAGAATATAGTTTTACTCCAAAACTTCTTAAAGCATCTCCTACAAGGTCTTTTGATATTCCAAAATCTAACCTATTATCATTATCGTACTTATCAGTTAAAGCTTTTTGGTACACCCATATATTATCAAAATGTTGACCTAGCATGTATATAAAAGTAAGAAGTTCATTATTATCCGAGTCTTCTCTTATAAAAGCAGGTATAGCATTAGTAAGTGAATTAAAATTAGAGGTATCAAAATTTGATGCTGATGCTATATTGCTGTTAAACCAGGTTGTGGTTGATGCTACACTACTACTAACTAAGCTGTAAGGTCTAGAGCTATTAGATTTAGGCCAAGAATAAGAACCACTTTCATAGTATAGAAACCTATCGTAGTGATCAAAGTTGTTAATTACTCCTGTGATTAAGCCTTCATAATGTTGAATACTACCAGTTACATCAGTATTGTTAGCGCTTTGGCTCTTAAGGGTAGCAACACTTCCGCTATAAGATTCTAATAACTGTAATTTATATTTAAAGTTTCTTAGTCTTTCTTCAGCTGAACCAAAATGAACGAATTCTGATAAATCCGTATGATCAATACTTACTATAGAACCGCTTTCATTAGTTAGAGACATTAACTCATAATAAGAGCTAGATACAGGGTAACTAAATAATTCGTCAAAATTAAAAAACTGGCTAGGGGTACCGCTTAAATCTTCAGTATCTATATCAAAATTAGGACCAGCTAATTTAGGGTAAATCGTTTCTTCTGGTATAACCTCTCCTTGTATTTCATAAGCTAAAGAATCGCTTATAAACTCTACTATACTACAGGTATCTCTTTGTCTAAAAGTATCTGGTAGAGGTTCGTATAATTTAACTAATACTGCTCTTTGATCTCTATATAGTTCAGTAGATATGTTTATTCCTACTACATGAGTATTATTTAAAAAACTTAATTTAAAATCACTAAAATAGGAATCAGAATCTAATGCTGTTCTTATTCCTGCAGCTGTTTGCAGTACGAATTCGTTGGGTAGCTGTGTGGTAAGTAACCTTATTTCTTTTCTGTCCCTTGAAATAGATTCAATATAAAAAAGAGGATTTTTATTAGTAGGACTAAAAAGATTATTAATAAAATTATATACTAATCTTACTCCTCCTGAGTTATATCCTAATGCTATTGAATCCTGTACAGGGTCTACATTAATGGTGGACTCACCTGATTTACCGGCTCCGGCAGCTGTTTGTAGAAAAGAGTACCCTTTATAGTTGTAGTCAGACTTTAAAAGAGTACCTGTCTGACTATAAGCATGTAACTCAATAGAATTATTATTTACAGAAAAGGTATTATTTACTTTAAAATCACCAAATAGGAGAACATCTTTAGGTTCAAATCTTTGGATATCAGTAACCTGTTCAGGAAATAAAGGTAATACTTTAAATTCTATTTTAGCCATTACTATCTGTAGTTAGGTTCTGTAGTTGTAATTCAAGTATAGTTTCTTGATTATCTACAAGTTGGGCTCTTAGATTAGTTATCTCATCTAATAGCGGTTGAATTCTTTCATTATCTTCTTCAAAATCTACTAATTCTAAACTCTTTTTTATTAAGTATTCATGAGATGTATTACTATTCCTTAAAGGGATTTCAAAATAAAGTTTATTATATAATCTGAATATTTCTTGTACAGTATCGTTATCCTCTAAATCTTCTGGAGGAGTAAAGAATTTGAAATCTCTATCTATAACGTTATCAAATTCCGGTTTATTAAATACTGTCTTTTGAATTTTTATTTCAGCCATTTTTAACTACTTTAAAAATATTATCATTATCTATAACCACATCACTTCCATCTAAAGAAGAGCTAATTAATACCCTATAGTACCTTTCAGGCTCTAAGTTAGTTAAATGTAAATCAAAGAAACTTCCATCAGAATCGCAACTGATTTTTGTAAAAGTCGGATCAAAATCTACTATATTTTCTTTAGTGAACTCATCTTGTATTGCGTATGTACTGGTAGAAGGAAGAGCAAAATTGGTTTTATATATAGAGCCTGTGGTAAATGTCCTTGTTGGATATTTAGGTTTACTAGTTACTCTAAATCTCTTTTTGCCTACATTACTATATTCCCCTGTATTATTATTTATTCCTATAGTAACCTTATCGGTACTAATAACAGAGTTACTACCTGTTACAAAAGAAGAGTCGTCCCATTTAAACTCTAAATAAGGTCTATAAATTGTATTTGTATTTTCTGAAAAATATTTTAATTTTATAGAAGATGTTGTACTAAACTCAGTATCATCGTGTAATTTAAGAATAAACCCGTTATTAGATATAGAGGATGAATATTGTAATTTTACAGCTTCTGTTACGTTAATGTCTAGATCTTTTTTATCTGAATAACCGAAGGAAGAAGTTGTTTCTAGATCAATATTATTGGAGCCGGTAAGCCAAACTCCTCCGCCAACAAGGCTGCCAGAATAAGACCCAGTAGAGTTTGCAGGCAGTACTGATAGCTGCCAGGCATTAGCTCGATCAGGGTTTCTATGTTTCCAAGTTACTCCTGATCTATCGGTAGGAGTGTCTTCAATTTTCCCTACACCTTTAGTAAAGCTTTCAGCTAGAGGCCAGGCATATATAGATAAAGTAGATGGTAGCTCAGATGCTTCTGCTATAGTATAGTTTATACTGGCAGAGAAAGAGCTAGCTACTATATTATCTAAAGTAGATTCTACTTCAGTACTTTTAAATTTAACTAAAATACGAGATGACTCTCCTTTTATAGTTTGATTAGGAAAACCAGCAAGTTCTACTATTTCATCTATACCGGCATTTGATTCCGATTTAAATGAAGTAATAAATGCGTCTGCTTCAGGATATATTCTGTATACTGCCATTTTAAACTGTTATTATTCTACCTTTAACATCTGAATCTGGATATTTTAATTCAAAGAAACATGGATCGTAAGACGGGTATATTACATTATTTCTAGTAGCTCCTTTTACATCGTAGCCATATTCAGAATAATTACCTCCTACTTTATTTACTATTTCTAATTTTTGTACTGTTTGTACACCTTTTACTCTATCTAAAACTGTTGTTATCCTTGCTAGATTGATAGGTTGGTTAATATTTCTATTAGCTGTTATAAAGTACTCTTTTACTTTTTGAATACAATCTAATAGTACTTGTCTTCCTGTATAGCTTGGTAGAGCTAGTACTTCAAAATTTATTCCTATATTTACTATAAATGCATCTCTTATATTTAAACTATCAGATATCATCATATATTGAGATAAATAATTTTTTAAGTTTTTCTTAAGAGTATCTGTTGAGTAAATTAATTTTTTATTGTTGTCATATGCTAATGTATATAAAGATAAAGAGAATGGATTATTGCTAACTAAAGGGTTATTTAATTCGTTAGCGGTTGCTTCATCTTTTGTTACATAAGTCTTTGCTACGGTTCCAAATTTAGTTGGAAGTGATTGAGCTCTTACATTATAATCTTGTAGAGTTACTGCTCTACCTTGTTCATTAAATGATCGTAGTGCATTTTCTCTTATTTCTTGAACAGTATCTCCGTCTTTACCTCCAGTAGCAGGTAGAGGGTTATTAAATGCCAGGGTGCCGGCATAAGTAGAATCAGTTGCAGTTGCAGATACTGTCGACTGTTGAGTTACCGTATTAGCAGGAACGTTAGCACTTATTCCACCTCCTTTCAAATATGTAATAGTAAGTGTGGTATTAGATGGTGCTACTCCATATGTTCTAGAGAATAGAAAGTTTGAAGGATCATAGGAGTGATCGATTCTTGATAAACCGTCAGCGTTCCCTATTCCTACATTAGTAGGGTTGGGGATGATAACTGAGTCGTCTGAAGCACTTATTCCGGCACCAAACTGTAGCTGTAGATTTCCAGCTGAGTTAAACCTTGTTACGTATCTATAAGGTACCTTCTTTAATGTGAGTTTATTAGCTACTGATCCTGCATCGTCTCCGGTATTAGCTTCTTCATCATATACTGTTTCTTGACCTAAGTAAGGTACTTCTGTCCATGAATTACCTGCAGAGTCAGTAACCGACAGTATCCCTATTATATCTGTATCCTCTATAGTAATAGTTTTAAATTTTTCTGCATTTCCTATTGCTTCGGTTACTACAGTAGTTTCTCCAGAGAATGCTTTCGCTTTCTTTTTAAGAGTATACTCAGCAGGATTACCTCCTGCAATAGATGCTACTGTAATAGTCGTTGGGTCGTATGAGCTTGAAAATCCAAAGTCTATTGATTGATCTATAAGAAATGCCGGTTGTCCTGAGGTTGTAGCTTTAAGCTGGGAGTTAGCAGCTATCAGTAGGGCTTGATTAAAATTAGGTTCGTAGTCGGTTCCTGTTGATGCTACGTTTTGAGTAATTTCTATATCTACTTCAGATACAGTTGTAATTTTTGGTCTATACCCTAATGTATACGCAAGGGAGTATAGATTTTCAGGATTTTTAGCATGCTGAACAAAAGTCTCTTGAAGTTGAGTATCTGAATAAAAAGATAGTACATCACCTACATATGCTGCCATCTCTATAAACATCATTCCAGGAGATGTTGGAGAAAAGTCATTATAAGTGTCGGGAAAATAATTTTTAGCAAACTCTACTAATGAGTTTTTAAAATCATTAAAATCTCTATTTATGTACTTTATGTCTCTTAATTCTTTCATTATAATTCAAAATTAATGGCTACAGTATCTTCAATCCCTGTATCTTGTATTTGATATCTCATACTAAAGGTAACGGTGTTGTCGTCTGGGCTGCCTACTGTGTTTATTTTAACTGGTACTACTTGAGGAAAGTTGTTACGTAGTGAATCTCTTACCTCCCCATCTATAGCATCAACATTCTGCTTAGTGATATTTTCAAAAAGTAAATTACGTAATCCGGTACCAAAAGTAGGATTAAGAAATCTTTCACCTTTACCAGTAAGAAAGAAATTAATTAAATTATTCTTAATTGCATCTTTAGTAGTAAAAGTAGAGTTAAATACACTTAAACCTGAAAAAGGTAAAGACACACCTATTGCTTTACGAGGTTGTAGATCAAGTGGATTAATTTTTTTTGCTTCAAATGCCATTATACTGGTTGTCTCGTTTTATCTTTTTTATTTGCTGCATCTAATATAGATTTAGCTTTGCCTACAAAGTCCAACTTACTTATATCTATACCGGGCATAGGACCGCTATTTTCAGTCAATCCCATTTGGTTTGCAAGTTTGTTAGAAGTAGTAGTGTTTACAGGAGAGCCTGTAGCTCCGGTTATTTGTTTATAGTCTTCACTAGTCATTTCGCCGGCTGTTTGATTAAGCATTTCTTCTAGTGGAACTGTTCCTGTATTAATCTTGCCTGTAGACCAGGTTTGTTTTAAATCTTTTTGTACAACTGGTTTATATTCGTTAAACTTTTGTACATTAGGAGTAGCAGGTGTACTGGCAACCTTTACGGCTTCAGTAAGCATGTCTTGCAACTCTTCTTTTATAGCTGCTTTTACTTCCTCTCTTATTACTTTTCGTAATGTATCTAGTTTCATAATAATAAATATCTAATAATTAAAGTATTGATAGCTGAGTATCTAATCTTACTTTGATATCAGCTAAAATAGTTTTTGCTTTTGTTGTAAAAGTAGGAGGTGATTTCAAAACAGTAACTCCCTCTGTAGTTTGGGCAACTCCAAATCTTCTTAATGCTACTTCAGGAGAAGTAGGATCATCTTCTACTTTTAAAATATATATGTTACCGTCTATTGCTTCATACAATTCAGAGTTTTGATCAGGAATATTAATTCCTCCTCCGGCTGCACCATCTAATGGCAACCCATCTGGTCCTAAATTTAAACCATCTCCATCTCCTGCGTTCGGTCCATCTCCGTCTAAAGTACCAAAGCTGTCTTCTATCTTTCTTCTACGCAGTCTTGATTTAACTCCTTCAGGAATAAATTCCCCTATTTCATAATCTTCGACCAGCTCTAACATTTCTTGAGTACTCCTGTCGAAGGCATTACCGTTATCTTGACCTTCGAGCATGAGCTCTAGAGCGTTAGCCATTTCTAATAGTATATTACCGTATTCATCTAAAAGATCTTGATTTATTCCTCCTATATCTGTTCCGTCACCGTTCAAAGAGTCTGTGTATAGTCCTACTAATTCACAGTAAGCATCTGCAAATGCCATTAAATCATTTAACCTATCTAATACTGTAACGAGTGAGTTAGCTTGGGCTTGGACGGATTTAACAGATTCAGTAATAGATGCAGCGAGTTTTCTAGCTTTATCAACAAACTCTCTTAACGTCACCACTATATCTTCAAATTTTGATATTACTGATGTTGGTATACCTATACCTGGAGGTACGGAGGTAGGGATTGGTAGATTAATTATAGTGTCAACTATACCTAATAGTTTCTGAATAGGTCCTAATATTTTTGCAGCAGTTTGAGTTAGTTTGCTCAAAGTTCCTCCTACTCCTTGAAGGAAATCATTTACTTGCTCTGCTCCTGTAGCAATATCAGATGTATCATCACACAAAGTAGGGGAAAGTTTTTGTACTACTGCTGCTGTAGCACTTTCAATAGCTCTTTGTTTAAACTTACGTATAAGGGTTCTCATTGCAAGCTTAGCTTTATTTTTTATTACCCCTTTAAGCTTACCAAGTTGCTTGGATATCTGTTCTTTGAGTTTATCTTCGTCTATTTTTAAATATGTACCCATTATTCTATAAAGACTTTTTTGGATTTTAACTCAGTAAGTACTCTTGTTTCAATTCCTTCTACAAGTTCTTTAACTGATTCTGCTGTTTTTACTACTCCAGGTATCCATACATCCGGTATCTCAGGAGTACTAAGCTGTTCTATAAGTTCACGTAAAGCTTCTAATATATCTAGAAGTATAGCTTCTGCTACTCCACCTAATACAGCTGGTTGTTGAACGTCTTCAGATGGGCCATCTCTTCTTGGGGCGTTTCTAATTTTATATGCTTGTGTACCGAGGAATATTTTAGGGGCATTAAAAACTATTCTTTCTTCACCGTCTATATGAGTGTTGGTAGAGCTTAAAGATATGTGTTCTTTAGCGCTAAGTAATATGCTTTCTTCACGTGCGTTTAAAACTATTCTGTCAGATTGTACTATAGCTTGAGCTCCTCTATATATCTCAGTGTTTAAAGGTCCGAAGTTTAAAAATGATCCTTTTTCTTCACTTGATGGAACTAAAGGGATAACATGATCTGATGTTAAATAGATAGAGGTACGATCGTTGTTTATATTTTCAACTTGAGGGGTATACCCATCAGCATCAAGTTCGGATTGAGAGCTTTCCTTTTGTCCGTTTCTTATAATGGTCAAAGGTTTACCGTTATTTTGATCATTAACCAAAGGTTGTTGATTCGCTCTTACTCCAGTCATTCTTATAGACTGACCATGTCTACCTTCTATAAGTACATCTCCCATAAAAGGAAGCATTGGGTATATATCACCTCTTTCTACTACTCCCGGTCCTGGGTCTGGGTTTCCTGTTCTAAGTCCAGGGTCAGGGTGAGCATTGTAATGAGGGTGGTTCCATATAGCTATTGAAGATCCGTAATATACTTTAGGGGTATCAGCTATATCAACAACGTCTTGAGCTTTAGGACCTATAAATAATTGAACTACTTCACCAGCTAAAGGAAAGCTAAATATATTACGGTCCATAGGATAAGCTAGATCTAAAGACTTTAAATCACTTTCTTTACCTGAAGAATCTAGTAATCTATATCTGATAGCTCCAATATCACCGTATGATCTAAAGAATGGGTGAGCTTCATCAATAATTACATCTACAACTCTTGCTACAGATGCTAAGATCTTATTATCAGACATATTATTCTTCCTCCTTTGGTTCCTCTTTTACTTCTTTTTCTAATTCAGCTGACTCTTCTAGTAGGTCTTGTAAATCAGAAAAATCAAATTCACCTGTTCCATCTTTAGTTTGCGCTGTTTCTATACGTTGTATGATCGTCGCTAGTTTAATTAAAGCTTCATCGTTCTTTACTCCTATCTCCATATACTCTTTTATCATAGGAACGATAAGAGTAGCATCTCCTATGTTTTCAATAAGAGGTTTAAGCTCACCGATCAGGCCTTTTACTTGAACTCTGGTATTAGTAGAATTAACATGAATCTCACTAAAGAGGTCAGATAGAGTCTTACCATTGAATATTTCTTTATCTAAACTCATAATATTTTAATAATAAATAGTTACTTACTTATTATTTAAGTTGGGCACTAATACCCCTCTATCGTATAATTCTAAATACCCTTCGTAAAAATTCTTCTTAAGTGTTGATATTACTCTAGTAAGTTGAGGGGTTTCACAGTCTGTCATCTCTCTAATGTAAATATAAAGTGCTTTTTTCTTAAATATTTCTAAGTCACTTCTTTTTTTAAAGATAGTTAATATTGCATCTGCGATTCTCTTTTCGGATTCTTTCAAAAATAGTTCGTCAAGTTTGACGTAGGTCTGACTTACCCATATGTCTATATAGGTTCCGAGAGAAATAGCTCCTTCATAATCTAATTCTGGGTCTCCTACTATCATATAGGATGGGACGTTTAGAGCAAAGCTATCTGGGGTAGATTCAGTCTGTGTAAGTTTTTTATAGTTCTTATTATTATAATTAATTAACCATCTTTTTACAATAGTACCGAAATATGAGTATGCTTTTGCTCCATTAGTAGGATCAAACTTCATAATCTTCTCTTCTAACAAGACAGTTACTACTTCGTGTTTTAGATCTTCGATCTGTTCCACATCTGTGTAGTAAAACTTAAATGTATGAATAATGTTTTCAACAAGTTTATAAAAAGGAAAGTAGATATGTTCTGTAAATATCTTATTTCTGTATTCTATGTCTGTTGATATATTGTATTTCTTAATGTACTCTTCGGTCTCCGCTGTAAAGTAATTAGCTTTGGATTTCTTCCTTGCCATAGTTTAGGGGTAGCTTAAATTTATTAAGCTCTGATTGAACTTCTTTCAATTGGTTAAAAAATTCACCTATTTCGTCGTCTGACTGAAAGACCCCTCGTTCGTCAAGTGTTTTAAGGTGCTTATCACCTTCTTCAACGGTAGTAGATAGTTTATTTAGATATTTCGTTTGATCTTCTATAATATCTTCGTATAACTCTACCTTTTTAAGAAGGTTATTTATAATATAAACTAGAATAATTAATAAAGCAACTAAAACTACAACTATTCCGGAAAAAAGTACTGGATTTATTGTCATTTAAAGATTTTTAAGTATATTTGATAGTCCTTCTGAAGATTTTACTGACTTTCCTGTGGAGGAAGTAGTTTTAGGACGTTTGGGCTGGGAAGTACCACCGTTTTTCTTCCAAATATCGTATTCTACCTTAGAGGCAAGGAAGTCGGCAGTGTGTAGTACTGATATAATAGAGGTTTTTTGTCTAGAAGACTCAACATTACTGAAAAAGTATGCTTCATTCGCTTTATCAAACACTCCATCATGACATCTTATAGCTAAAAACTCCTTTTGGCTTACTTTTATACCAAATTTCTGTAAAATAAACAGAGAACGGTCTGGGATAAGCATAAAATCTAGTTCTGAGTTATAGGTATACATCTCTGAAAGCTTATCTTGACGCCATTTATCAGTCTGAGGTATATAATTAGGTGAATCTCCATCTCCTAACTTACCTAAATCATGGAATAATGCAGCAAAGACAAGTTCTTCTTCGGTGTAGTCTATTAAACCACCCATCTCTTCGTATAACCTAGACTGCTTCACTGCATATTCCACAACTCTATTGACATGATCGACATACCCACCTGCAAATGCATTATGAAACCAAGTCTTACCACTAGCAGGAGCCATAATATAGATCTCCTCCATATGTTTAAGCATATCTTTAACGGAGTCCTTACGGTCTCCTAAGTAAGTATCAATAATCTTGAAATGCTTCTTGTAGTTTGCTTGTATTTGTTCCGCCGATAATGACATAAATCTTATTTTATTTATTAATTATATATATTTTTATATTACTATATTATTAATATTAAATTTATATATCTTTATATATAATATCTTTAAGATAATAATAATATTTCAAAGAATCAACTATTCTACTATAAATTTTTCAACAAATTCTTTATCTATAAAAGTATCTCTATACTCCCACGTAACCTTCATATGTAAAGTAATAGTATCTCCGATTAATTCTGGAGGGAATGGACCTACTACTCTTCTTGAGGTATAATTAGTTTGATTCTCTTTAAAGTAAATACGTGTATTGTTTTGAACTACTGGTAAAACAGTACCCTTAAACTGATTTAAGTAAACTATAGTAT
>MDSV01059661.1_pt1 | contig 11333 bp, 7 predicted proteins | sample 810851 | NCBI WGS metagenome assembly MDSV01 (sample SAMN05326640, study PRJNA326480) | marine metagenome | isolation source: seawater | place: Atlantic Ocean: North East | collected 2012 | reverse complement strand
TGAACATCGAAACCTTGTTCTTTTAAAGTTGGAACTTCAGGCGCATCTGAAACTCTTTCTGGTGCTGTAATACCAATAATTCTAACTTGGTCCCTTGCTCCCATAACTTCTCCCAATCCAGTTGAAAGAATTTGAGTCTCTCCTGATAACAATCCAGCCAGTGCTTTTCCACCTGCATCATAAGGAACGTAGATAACATCATTTGGGTTTGCTCCAGCTTCTTGAAAAGCTAATGCTCCAATTAAATGGTCCATACTACCTCTTACTGATCCACCAGCCATTTTAACTGATTTTGGATCCGCTTTATAAGCTGCAACTACATCTGCAAAATTTTTAAAAGGTGAATTTTTTGCAACAGCTATAGCACCATAATCCCCTATGACTCCAGCGATTGGTGTAACATCTTTATATGAAAGAACACCATCACCAGCAACATAGCCTTTATGTCTTGTAATAGATCTTAAAACAAGTGGTGTAGATTGAACTAAAATAGTATTTTCAGGTTTATTATTAATTAGGTAAGACAATGCTTTACCACCACCTCCACCTGACATATTTTCAAACGAAGCACTACCTAGCATTCCAGCTTTAGTTAAAGCTTCACCTGTTCCTCTAGCTGTTCCATCCCAGCCTCCCCCGGCTCCACCGCCAATAAGGAAGTGCAACTTGTCTATTGCAAAACTTGTTGATGGAACTGAAAAGAAAAGTAAAGATGCAAAAACTAAGCTAATAACTTTCTTAATATTTTTATACATATTTCCCTCTATTTATTATTTAGTTTTAAATTTAAATATATTTAAATAACTAAGTCAAGCTATAAGGTATTAGAATATGGTGTTTTTATATAAATTATTTTTTTTATTTATATTTGGAACCTCTATATTTAGTTTATACAGTTCGCCTTTATTCAAATTTCTAAGATTTTGTACATCCTCTAAAAATCTTAAAGACTCTTTTTCATCAAGAATATCTTTTGTTAACAATTTGAATTTATTTATATAATCTTTTCTCTTAAAGGGTCTGTTGCCATTAGGATGAGCATTAGCAACACTAAGATTTGATTTAATTTTTGCACCATCTTTCATTGTAATTTTGACTTCTCCTCCAAAACATTTTTTTTTAGGATTTGGGTTATGGTACTTTTTGGTCCACTTCTTATCTTCACAAGTTTCGATCTTTCTCCATAAATCAATTGTACTTTTTTTATTTGCCCTTTTGGGAGTATAGGAATTTATATGATGCCAAACACCGTCTTCTAATGCGACTGCAAAAATATACATTATAGAATGATCTAAGGTTTCTCTGCTTGCTTCAGGATCCATTTTTTGAGGATCGTTTGCTCCTGTTCCTATTACATAATGAGTATGATGACTTGTATAAATTTTAATTTTTTTTATATCAGAAATATTTTTAATTCTTTTTTTTAAATTTATAGCTAGATCTATTAAAGCTTGTGATTGATATTCAGCTGAATGTTCTTTGGTGTAAGTTTCTAATATAGCTTTTTTTTCTTCGTTAACTTGAGGTAGAGGAACTGAGTATTTTGCTTTTTTGCCTGATAATATGTGTGCTATTACACTATCCTCACCTTCATAAATTGGGCTTGGAGAACCCTCACCTCTTATTGCTCTATCAACCGCCTCGATGGATAATTTTCCTGCATGCGATGGTGCGAAAGCTTTCCAACTAGAAATTTCTCCTTTTCTTGATTGCCTTGTAGAAATTGTGGTGTGTAATGCTTGTTGTATAGATTGATAAATTATTTCAGTATCAAGATTTAATAACGATCCGAGTCCAGCAGCAACACTGGGACCCAAATGTGCTATATGGTCAATTTTATGTTCATGAAGACAAATTCCTTTTACTAAATTTACTTGAATTTCATATCCAGTAATGATTGCTCTTATTAAATCTATTCCTGAAATTTTTTTTTGTTGAGCTACGGCTAAAATCGGAGGAATATTATCTCCTGGATGACTATAATCTGCAGCTAGAAAAGTATCGTGAAAATCTAATTCTCTAACTGCTGTACTATTTGCCCATGCCGCCCACTCACAGTGAAATCTTTGACTTGAATTTACACCAAAGATAGTTGCTCCATCGTCTCTAGGATGGGATAACGCCATTTCTCTTGCAGAAATAACAGATTTTCTTTCTAATGAAGCTACTGCTACGGAAGCATTATCAATTATTCTATTTATAACCATATCAATTGCATCTTCGTTTAAAGGTGCTTTGTCTGAAGCAATTTCAGCAATCTTCCAAGCCAACTGATCTTTTTTTTTTAATTTTGATTTAGAAGTAAAAACTTTTACCTTAATGTTTCTCAATTTTTTTTTTCTTACAGCATGTTCCTTAGAACATATTGTAGAATACCTCCATGTTTATAATATTCAATTTCATTTGCTGTATCTATCCTAGATAACAATTTAATTATTTTAATTTTTCCATCTGCGTACTTAATTTGACAATCTATATCTTCTCTCGGTTCTATACCTTTTTCTACATCTACAATTGTAAAAAGCTCAGTTCCTTTAATATTAAGTTTTTTTCTATCGAAACCCTCTTTAAACTGTAATGGTAACACTCCCATACCAATTAAATTTGACCGATGGATACGTTCAAAACTTTCTGCTATTACAGCCTTTATACCTAGTAATTTTGTTCCTTTGGCAGCCCAGTCTCTGGATGAACCAGTTCCATATTCTTTTCCAGCTACTACTATTAAATCTTTACCTCTTTTTTTATACTCAATAGCAGCTTCGTATACACTAACAATTTTTCCTTCGGGATATAGTTTAGTAAAACCGCCTTCAGTTTCACTTGCTATTTCATTTTTTATTCTAATATTTCCAAATGTTCCTCTCATCATAACTTCATGATTACCTCTTCTTGCTCCATATGAATTAAAATCGTTCTCTTGCACTTGTCGTTTCATAAAATAATCTCCAGTAGGACTATCTTTTTTAATAGAGCCTGCTGGTGAAATATGGTCTGTGGTAACTGTATCTCCAAGTATTAATAGAGGTCTTGCCTCAAAAATTTTTTTAAATCCTTCTGGTTCTGCAGACATATTTTCAAAAAAAGGTGGTTTTTTTACATATGTAGATGTTTCATCCCAATTATATATGCTGTTATCAGAAGTTTTAATTTTTTTCCAGTCTGTTGGTCCTTCAGATATATTTAAATATCTTTTATTAAACATCTCTGCATTTATTGATGTTAAAATTAAATCTTGAATTTCTTTGTCACTTGGCCAAATATCTTTTAAAAAAACTAATTTTCCATCTTTTGTTTTTCCCAGAGGTTCTTTGTAAAAATCAATACTCATGGATCCAGCTAAGGCATAAGCTACAACAAGAGGCGGAGAAGCTAAATAATTTGCTTTTACATCAGGATTAATTCTACCTTCAAAGTTTCTGTTTCCCGACAAAACTGAAACTGCATACAAATTTCCTTTTTTTATTGCTTTTGATATACTTTGATCAAGTGGACCAGAATTGCCTATACAAGTTGTACATCCATAACCAACAAGATTAAATCCCAGCATATCTAAATATTTACTCAAACCAGCTTTCTCTAAATAATCAGTAACAACTTGAGAGCCTGGTGCCAAAGAAGTTTTGACCCAAGGTTTAACTGTTAAACCTTTTTCTAATGCTTTTTTAGCAAGTAATCCCGCACCAATTAAAACGCTAGGATTAGAAGTGTTGGTGCATGATGTGATGGCAGCAATTACTATATCACCATCTTTTAAGTTAAATTTTCCTCCAGAAACTTGTTCTTCTTTGTATTTGTCTCGTTTAGTATTTTCTTTAAAACTTTTAACAAATTTTGTAGCTGATTCTGTTAACAAAACTTTATCTTGGGGTCTTTTTGGTCCAGCAATACTCGGAACAACGTTTGACATATCTAAATCTAAAGTATCAGAAAACACAATATCATTATCCGCCCATAAGCCTTGTTCTTTTGAGTATTTTTCTACAAGAGAAATAATTTGTTCATCTCTTCCTGAAAATTTTAGATACTTTAAGGTTTCTTCATCTACAGGAAAAAAACCACATGTCGCTCCATACTCAGGAGCCATATTTGCAATGGTAGCTCTATCAGCCAACGAAAGATTTTTTAAACCCTCTCCATAAAATTCCACAAATTTTCCAACTACTCCTTTTTTTCTTAACATTTGTACAATTGTAAGAACTAAATCTGTTGCAGTCGTACCTTCAGAAAGTTTATTTTTAAGTTTAAAACCAACTACTTCAGGTAATAACATTGATATAGGTTGGCCTAACATTGCGGCTTCGGCTTCAATTCCACCCACTCCCCAACCAAGTACTGAAAGACTATTTACCATTGTAGTATGGCTATCTGTTCCAACAAGTGTATCAGGATATGCAAACATTTCTCCCTTGCTTTTTGAAAACCAAACGACTTTGGATAAATACTCAAGATTAACTTGATGACAGATACCAGTTCCTGGTGGTACTACTCTAAAATTATCAAATGCTTTTTGCCCCCACTTTAAAAAAGAGTATCGCTCTCCATTTCTTAAAAACTCTTTTTCTACATTTTGTTTAAAAGAGTCTTTTGAAGCATAAGCATCTACCATTACAGAATGATCAATAACTAGATCAACAGTAGATAATGGGTTGATTTTTTTTGGATCTTTTTTTTTAGATTTTACAGCATCTCGCATAGCTGCAAGATCAGCTACAGCTGGTATTCCGGTATAGTCTTGCATTAACACTCTAGCTGGTCTATATGCAATTTCTGTACTAGATTTTTTTTCTTTCATCCAATCTTTTATTGCTAATATCTGTTTCTTTGTAACGGTTTGATTGTCTTCAAATCTCAATAAGTTTTCTAATAAAACTTTTAATGATTTGGGTAATTTTGAAATTCCTTCTAAACCGTTTTTTTCAGCTTCTTTAAGATTAAATATACTATAAGTTTTTTTATTAACTTTTAATTTTTTCAATGATTTAAATGAATTTTTACTATTAATTTTCATATTTTTAAGTAAATAAGTATAACACAAACAATCAAAGAAAAAGACATTGTGTAATTAAATCTCTGAATGAATTTTTTATTTTTTGCGAATCTTCTTAGAAATTTTCCTAATAAACACCAACTTGTTATACTTGTTATTGCACAAAAAAAAGATACTGTTATTACTACAATTGAATGAAATAAATAATTGTCTCCTAGCTCGACAAATAAAGATATACTTGTAATTGCAGCAAAAACGCCTTTTGGGTTTATAAATTGAAATACAAATGTGTCAAAAAATTTAACAGGATTTTTTATAGTTTTTTCTCGAATTTTATTTTGAAAAGATATTTTGTAAGCTAAATAAATTAAAAAAAATGACCCTAAAATTTTAATAATAATTTTTAATATAGGATAAGCGTTAAAAATTATATTTAACCCTCCTGCTGCTATTATTATTAAAATAGTATATCCAAAAGTTACACCTAAAATTAAAGGTATAGATTTTTTTATGCCAAAATTAAAACCTGAATAAGACCCTATTATATTGTTTGGTCCAGGGGTAAACGCGGCAGCTATACTAAAGAATATTAAAGGAACTAACTGAGGATACATTGAGATGGTTTAAGCTATTTCTAAACCATTTTCAACTTGTTGCGAAGGATGAACTAAAACTACTTTTCCATCTTTTTCTATAGCACCTAAAATAAGGACCTCCGAAACTATGCCAGCTATGTTTTTTTTTGGAAAATTGCATACTCCTATTACTTGCTTACCAACTAAATTGTTTTCATTATAATAGTGAGTAATTTGAGCTGAAGATTTTTTTACTCCAATAGATTTACCAAAATCAACCTCAACGACTAATGAAGGTTTTCTAGCTTTTTCATTTTTCTTAACACTTAACACTGTTCCAACTTTAATTTCTACTTTAGCATAATCTTCGAAGTTTATTTCTTGTTTCATAGGAATAATGTATAATATTTTTCTATTTAAATGACCATAAAAAAAAACATTCTTGATGAAGTGTTTCCTGAAGCTCTAAAGATTTTATCAAACCTGATAAAATTTAAGACAGTTTCTGGTACCTCTAATATTGAATTAATAGAGTATTGTGAAAAAAAGTTAGAGGTGTTAGGTGCTAATTCTTTTAAAACTTTTGATGATGAAAAACTAAGAGCAAATCTATTTTCAACAATTAATGGTAAGAAAAAATTAAATGGGGGTGGAATAATTTTATCTGGTCACACCGATGTGGTACCAGCATCAACAAAAGATTGGTTATCTAATCCTTACATTGCTAGTGAAAGAGATAATAAAATATTTGGAAGAGGTTCCTGTGATATGAAAGGATTTATTGCTTGTTCTCTTGCTATGGCACCATACTTTGCCTCAGAAAACTTAAAAAAGCCAATCCACTTTTCTTTTACTTATGACGAAGAAACAGCATGCCAGGGTGCTCCTGTAATGTTGAAAGAATTAAAAGAAAAAAAAATAAATTTCTCTGTTTGTATTGTTGGAGAACCAACAAGTATGAAAGCAATACAAGCTCATAAAGGTTGCTACGAATATTCTACTCATTTTTTTGGTTTAGCTGGACACGGATCAGCTCCTGACAAAGGTGTGAGTGCTATTGAGTATGCAAATAAATTCATAAATAAACTGATGGAACTAAGACAAGAATTGAAAAAAAGGGAACCTAAAAAATCGATTTTTAATCCACCTTATACAACTCTACAAATTGGAAGAATAAAGGGTGGGATTGCAAGAAATGTAATTGCAGACCAATGCTCAGTTGATTGGGAATTAAGACCTGTTGTCTTTGAAGATGGTGTGTTTGTAAATGAAACAATTGATAGTTATGTCAAAGATATTTTGTTACCAGAAATGCAAAAAGTTCATCCAAAATCTAATATAAAAAAAGAAATTATTGGTGAAATTATTGGATTTAATAAAGAAGAAAAATCAGAAGCTGTAAATTTAATTTGCAATTTAACTGGTGACAACTCAAGAGATGTTGTTTCGTTTGGAACTGAAGCCGGTTTATTTCAAGAACTGGGTATCAGCACTGTTGTTTGTGGACCTGGTTCAATAGAACAAGCTCACAAAGTCGATGAATATGTAAGTTTTGAACAATTAAAGCTTTGTCTAAAAATGCTTATTGATTTAAGAGATCAACTAATCAATTGAGAATTCAAAACTTTTTGATTTTATTGCTTTCCTGCTGGATTTGGTAAACTTAAAGTCTCATATATATCTTTTTTCATAAGACGGACTCTCTTTAAAAAATAATAAACAAATGTTATGGACTCCTTAATTCTAAAAGATAAAATTATTTTCTTTAATAACTTAATTTCAATTTTAAGTGGTAAAATCTTTATTAACTCCGAGTTAGACTTTTTTTCAAAAAAATCATAATCATACTTAATCATAAAACTTTTTAAATATTTTTCGATACACATAATATCTTTTTTATAAAAAAGTTTATAGTCAATATTATTTTTGAAATTGGGATTTACTCCATTAAGGTCACGTCCACTTACCATGTCCCCCCACCACAACTTACCATGATATGTTGATTTAGTTAAAATATCTTCAAAATTAATTTTAAATCTTTTGGTTAAATCTTTCATAACTTCAAGATTCCGCCTATGTAATAATTCGAGCTGCACTATATGAATTTTTGCCTTAATATCTAGAACATCTTTTAAACCATTAAATACTCTATCTATATGAAAGTATAGTGACCAGGGACTTAAATGCTTTCCGTTTTCATATTTCAGCCAATGTTTAGTTTCTGAACTAAGAGAGGCTATAGGGTGTCTAATTGTATAAACAACTTCATAATCGAATCCTTCCAAAGTTTTGAGACGAAAAATTTGATGAAGATTTAATATAATAATTTTTTTTTCTTTTAAATCTTCTCCTGAAGACTGTGAGTAAGCTAAATGTAAATTATAAAGAATATTTTTTTTGTTAATTTCTTGATTTTGAAATAAGTTAGAAAAACTATCTTTGAAAGATTTTTTGTCTACCGTATAAAAAGAGTTTTTATTTTCTCCTAACATATGGTGTCTTTCTCTTAAATTTAACCTGGAGTCGAAGAAATGTTGATAGTCTGAAATAAATTCTTCAGCAATATCATTTGGTTTTATGTTTTTTTTTTTTATTTTGCTCCAAAATTCATCAAAAAAAAAATAACCTGGAAGCTGTGACACTTGGCTGTGGCTATCAAATAAACTTTGTAAAAAATCAATCCCTGCTCTTCCACCACCAATAAATGCAATTATTTTCATATTTTTTTTAACAATTTTTTTTTTGTTTTATTGATGGGCTATGTATTTGTAATCTTGTTATCAACTTGAAATTTTTGATAATTATCTCTTTATTTAAACAACAACACTCTCTTGATCGTTTATAAATACTTCATTCGCTTCAATATTGCCATGTATAGAATTGGGTATGCTTTCTCTGTTTTTTCTATTAAGCATTTCTTTATCTTTATACTCTTTCATTAGGGCATTAAATATTCTATCATCTGTTTCTGCTTTTCTTATCTCAGGCCATCTAGATTTTGGAAATGTTATATATAATGAGAAACACTTACGGATATTTTCTAGTTCTTGTGCAGATATTGCCCCATTATAAAATGATCCATAAATTCTATAATCTTCAGCTCTTTCCTCTTTTGGTATTAAACCTTTTTCAATACAAATTTTTCTTAATTTAGTTCCTGAATATGGTTGAAACGCATTTACAACGACGCTGTCTGGGTTTAATTTTCTATTTAAATCAATAGTTAACATCAAATCTTCCCTAGTTTCACCTGGAAATCCAATAATGTTATTTGCTGATATTCTTATATTAGTTTTTTCAAACTCCTTAAAACCTCTTATGATTTCTGAGTCAGGCATTAATCTTCCCAATAAACTTTTTCTTAATGATATGCTTCCACTTTCAACTCCCATTGAAACACTTGTGCAACCAACTTTTTCCATTTTTTCTGCATAACCTGGTTTAACTGTTTCTACTCTCGTTTCACACCAGAATGGAATTTTTATTTTTCCGTACTCCTCAATGAATTCTTCAAATCTTTCTCTTCTCATTGACAAAAAGCTCTCGTCCGTAAAATATATAAAATCAATTTTGTACTTTTCTATCGAGTGTTTTACTTCTTCAATAAACTTTGGGATTGGTTTTTCTCTATGATACGGGTCACTTTTTTTTAATGTTTTGCTTTCTTTACCGCTATGTTTAGCAAACAAATCTCTGGCTGCTCTATGTTGGTGTTGTTGCATAGGAACGCAGCAAAATGTACAAGCGTAGGGACAGCCTCTACTGAGTTCAGCTGATATAGCTCTCCAAGCTTTTCCGCCCATTTTTTTCCAAAATCTATTATCTTCGTATAAAGAATAATCTGGGTGTAACAATGTGTTCCCCATATGTGTTTGAGGTCTTCTTAAGCCAGTTTTTTCTCCGTAGATATTATCACCAGTAGGTAAATCCTCTATAGTCACTTCTTTGCCTGATCTAAATATTTTTCCATCTTTTTTAACAGTTAAATTTAATATCTTCGTAATATCTTTCCCTTGTTCTAAATTATTTGCTAACTCAACAATCATTTCTTCTCCTTCGCCCTCACAAACCATATCTATCGAAGGTTCTTTCAAAACTATTTTGGGAGCAAAAGTAGGATATATTCCTCCAAAAATTACAGGGATTGTTAAATCTTCAATTGCTTTAGCTAATTCTAAACCTTGGTCATAAGTTATTTCAAGTGTTGAAAACCCTATTAGGCCAGGATTAAATTCTATTACTTTTCTTCTGAAATCTTTTTGTAAATCATTCAAACTTATTTTTTCTCTAAAAACACCATGTTTTTTTAAATCAACAGGAATAATTTGACCCATCTGTTCTCTATAAAAGTCACCAGTTTTTTTTCCTGTATCATAAAACGTAGTATCAAATAGTTTTACCTCATGCCCAGCAGCCTTAAGATGTGCAGACAATACAGAAATGCCTACAGAAATTAAGCTATCCATTCTATCATTTGGGTAAACAAGTAATACTTTCATTGTAATTTACCTTAATATAATCAATTTTAACTAAAAAGATATTAATATAACAATTTTTCTTATACATGTTTAATCTGATAATTAAAGGTTTTTTTCATATATAAACTCTATATTCTTTAAGAAATGTTTGAAAAATTTGAAATACTTATAATAATTTTTGTCTTTTTGTTAATTTTTTACCTTGTGATCTCATTTGGATCTGGTGGAAAAAGAAAGTCAAAAGAATCTCCTGAAATTGCTAGCTATATGTTTGGGGTGAAAATTTTGATCATTTTTATAGGCTTGGTTTCATTAATTCTTTGGTCGTTTTTATGATGCAATTTTCTTAAATTTATTCCACATTTCCCAAAACATATAATCTAAATTTTGTGAAAAGCTTAAGGCATCAAAAACTGGTGACTGTAATGCAACTTTACGTAAATTAATTCTTATATCGGAAAGCTTGTCAATATCAGATGAACATTTTTTTGCTATATCAATATATTCCTTAAAATCTTTAGCTATCCAATTTTTCATATTAATATTTGTGTTTATGCTCTCTCCAAAATGGAACAAATATCTATCACCTTTAAGTGTAATCACTGGCACACCCATCCAAATAGATTCACATGTACTAGTATTTCCCTGAAAAGGGAATGGATCTAAAGCTATATCTATTTCATTATAAGTTTCTAATAATTCTTTTCTAGTTTTAGATTCTCCAAGTAAAATTATTCGATCTTCATTAATTTTATTTTTTTTAAATTTTTGAATAAAACTTTCATAAATTTTTTTATTGTCTAAATCTTTATTCTTTAAAAGTATTTTTGATTTAGGAACAGATAATAAAATTTTTGACCATAGAGAAATTACTGTATCATTAACTTTGGTTAATTTATTTAAACAACCAAACGTTATGAATTTATTTTTTTTAGCTGGTAAACTTTTAATTTCTAGATTGTAACTTGGTGGTGTAAAACATTGGGAAATTTTTGGTAATCTATATATTTTTTCCACATAATATTTTTCTTCATGCTTTGGTGTAATTTGTGGACTCCCAACAAAATAATCTATTTCGTTAATTCCTGTTGATCCTTGACCTAACCAAGTTACTTGTATTGGTGCTGGTTTATAAATAAAAATAGGTAACCTGTTTTTTGCTGAATGACCTTGCAAATCTATTAATATATGAATTCCTTCATTAAAAATTTCCTCTACTACATCCTCATCACTTTTTTTTTCTATAATATTCCATTTATTAAATAGAGGTCTAAAATAAGATGATAATTC
>MDSV01233228.1_pt1 | contig 11334 bp, 8 predicted proteins | sample 810851 | NCBI WGS metagenome assembly MDSV01 (sample SAMN05326640, study PRJNA326480) | marine metagenome | isolation source: seawater | place: Atlantic Ocean: North East | collected 2012 | reverse complement strand
TCGTGTAATGGATGTAAGAAAGGTTCTTTAAATATTGGAATAACACAATACATCGTACTACAATATATAACATTTTATTGAAAAAAACAAGTTTTTTTTAAATTATTTTTATCTAAGCATTTTTTCTTATTGTGTAACTAGTGTAACCACTAGCAGAACGAGACCACCCAACTCCACTGTGATTCATTCTACTTTTAAAACTATTAAGAGATAAACCTGTGCCACTCTCCCAACTAGGCCATATACCCCAACATTTTTTATCCCTTGCATTGACATAAAAATTGTTATAATTGCCATTAGCCCTTGTACAATCAGTTATGAATTTTTGCCAACTTTGATTTCTATACTTACCACCTGTTTTACCTCCATATCCATATCCATCATAATACCATGTTCCACTTTTTACACGCAAAAACATAGGATTTGCAAAATAAACTCCACCCTTACCATTTGATGGTGTTTTTGATCCACCCTTAGTAGTGAATCGATATACCTGCCCTATCCCCACATTAGTTGCATCAGAATCAAAGTAAAATGATGGGTGTTGTCCATTAATTAATGTATATTGCCATTTTTCAGAGTGATTGTTGATTAAATCTTCCATATCTCTACAATTAAGATGCTTATATGGTGTCTTGTAAGTTTCTCTCTCATCATATTCCCATCCCGCTCCGCTGTAAGAATAAGGACAATTAGGTTTTATCCCAAAGTGATTTCCATATGTTGATGGTGAATCAGCTCCAGAATAAGTATGGTAAATACAATTAGCATAATCGTCTTGATGATCCTTTAACATACTACTATCATATGATATAAAACCTCTAAGATATTTATTTTTCTTTGCATCGACTGTTAAAGCTTTATTCGCATCTAACTCTAAACCATCAGATGCAAATCGTGCATTTAGCGTTGATATTCTTCTTTCTTCAGCTTCAGCAGCTATTCTTTCTTTATCTTCTTTATCTAATATCTGTTTTTGTTGAGTATAGGAGAGCTCATATCTGCTTGCCATACCTTTTAATTGTTCAAGTAATTTAGGATTATCTTTTGATAAATATTGAAGATCTATAAGATTTCTTTTAGTTTGAGCTTCTTTGTCATGTTCAGCTAAACTTTTGTCCACATATTTATCTGGAGTTATATTAAATATTGTTTCCAATGTTGTGTACCAACCCGTAGAATCTATGGCATGACTAACTTTTATTGTTTGAAAATAACATTTTTGTAAATAAATTTGTGGTAAATAATCTACTTTAAAAACATCACCAACCTGTATGATACCACAACCATAAAATGATAAAGTTAACTTCATTGGTAAAGGTATTGGTTTCATTTGAGCTTTATCCATCATTTGAGTTCCCTCTAATATCGATTTCCAATAAGCTGAATTTTCAGTATGCAGTTGTTCGTCACTAAGTAGATTTTTTTTGTTTTTTTGATTTTTTAATTCAGCTTTTTCATCCTGCGTAATTCTTTCTTCTTTTTTATCTTCTTCCTTCTTTGCTTTTTCCTCTTCTGGTAGTAATTGATAAATCTCAGCGTTTTCATCCGTTAACAATTCTTCAATATCATCATCGGGTAACCAATATCCCAAATCTGTAGGATTAGAACTCATTAATAACTCATATTTATCGGCATAATTTAATTTTGCTAATTGGGCTTCTTGCTGTTGTTGTGCAGTGTCTGCAGCTTTATAAAGTCCTAATTCAGGAATACTTTCAAAGACGATATCAGCAGAAGATATATCGGAATTAATTGATGCTAATAAAGTTTGAAATGCCATGGTGTTTTTAATCAATTCACTTGGTGGAAAATATTGTGCATCTGACGCATGTAATGCCTCAGCCATCATCATATTTGCATAATCACCATCTGGCATAGAAAACTCCACTTGATAATCATTAACTATAGAATCTGGTCCCATAATGTTAAATGTAAACATATCTGAAAATTTTTCTGATGCGTAATAGTTCTCTATAGCTTCAATTTGGTCACTTTCTTTTTCAGCTCTTACTTTTGGATCCCAATTGAAATCTACAATGGATAAATTATTAGCTGCAGTTCCTTTAATTCTCCAATCCCACAAAAGTCTATTATTTGGTCCTCCTATTTCTTCAGATATTGAGCTTAATATATCATTTACTATTTCTTGAACACTTCCACCTTCATCCTTTCCCACAGCGTTACCAAAAGCTTCTTTAATAACTGTTGTATTTATAAAAACTTCACGAAGAGGAATTTGATTCAAACTAACATCAGCTTGAGTTATCACACATTTACTAAAATTATTATTCACATAAGTAAGGTGATTCAATTTCTTATATTCTTGAGTCGTTTCAATTAATTTTGAATTTTCAAAAGTATTAGCTTTTTTAAACATAGCTTTACTTGCTTCTTTTATATCATTTAAATTTTGAGCTGTTGCTTTTTTTACTGATTGTTCTCGCTGTGCACGAGTCATTCCTGATTTATCTTTAATGGTATTATAAGAATAATCCCATTGTTCTGGAATTAAAAATGAAGGAGAACCTCCATCACCTAAATTGGTGTCAAATTGTCTTTCATAAAGAACACTAGTTACACCTATACCATCCATTTCATTTGCATCTAAACAAGCAAATGATGTAGCAGAATTAAAAGCAATTTTATTTTCTTCTTTATCATTGGAATTTATTCTATCTAACGAAGTTCCATGTGCAAAATAATTGTTTAAAAATCTATCTTCAAATAAACCCCACATTATGTATGTTTCACCACCTTTTATAAATATACCTGACAATGAAGATGCATGTTTTGGCATCCAAGTTATATCACCACCAAAAATTGTATCTGCAGAAGATTTAACAAACTGTTCAAATGTCTTTCTGTTTTCTGGTGATTTTCCTGCACCCACTACATATTTACCAAGTTCGTCTCGTGTTTCCTCTGACATAAACCCAAAAATTGATTCAAATAAAAGAGTATTATCAATATCTGCTTCAAATTTTTTCAGAACTGCTTCAGCTTCTTTATCATTTGGTGCTTGTCCACTAGAAGATTGTTTCATCAAAGCAGCGTTCAATGATTGTATTGTAAGTGAACACTCAACACTACCATTTGCTAATATTTTTGAATTATAATCTACAACTTGCCCGTGAACTGTGTCACAATCACCCTTGTTTAAAGTAACAAATCCATCAGGCTCATCACCGAGAGTGGAATCTCCATATAGTTTTAATTCAAAATTTTCACTATGATGTTCATTAATCCATGTCAATGGGTCATATAATGGTTCTTCTAAAGAATCCCAACCAAAATCTACATATATTTTAGCACCTGGTCTTAAAAAATAATTGTTATATATTCTATCAAAGTCGTGAAAATTTTGAACCATAAAATTAACAGTGGTTTTTCTTATTTCACCAATTTCACCCTCAGTTTCAGACGAAACAGATGTTATACCAGCATCTGGTTTCATAAATTTATTATGGTCACCATAAACACCATGTTCAAGAGGAAAAGCATCATATTGAGCTACCTCTTTTGCATTATCATCTACAACATTTCCCTCAATTTCACCCGTTGTTGCAAATCCTTCCTCATTTATAGATAAACTTTCATGAGGACCCTTAAAACTACTCATTTCTGATAAGTTATTAGTTCCAATTATATAAACCTGTCTACCTAACTCTACAAAGTTTGTTTCATCATTTTCATCTTTTTCTGCACCTGTTAATTTAACACCTACCCACATTCTTGCCCAAGCAGTTCTAGATGATAAATCTGCTTCAAAATTAAAGTTACTTTTAGGAAGATCTTGACCCAACTCAGTTTGAGATGCTTCAAGTGGATCTTTATCAGCAACCTTACCAGAAGCTAATTCTTGTCTAGCTCTTAATTTATCTCTAACATATTTTGGCATACTAGCACCAAATGCTCTATCTGTTATCATTTAAAAACCTCTTGCTTTGTCTGTTGAAACTGGTATTCTTAAAGATGTTCCTGCTGGTATGTTCATTGTTGTTAAATTATTAATTTTAGCTATGAACCACCATAAACTAACATCTCCATAAAATCTAAATGCTAAATTATCACATCTATCACCTTCTTGTGCTATAAAAAACATATCATCATCTCGTTCAGGAACATTATGATAAATAGTGGTAGCATGGTGTCTTTTGTTATTTTTTTTTCTTATTCCTGTATTTATATATCTTTTCAATTAACTACCCTCCCTCAAAAGTTTTAGTGTCATAATTAATTCCATAAAAGTTTGTATCTATATTTGGAGCTTCTTGATGAATAACTTGAAATTGTATCGTAGCTGTTATAAATTTTGGAACTCTTCTATTTTTTTCAGTTTCCCAAGTTGATTCTTCAGGAACAACATAACTAAGAGCTCTAATAAATCCCAACATTTCATTACCATCTTTAGCACCATACATTTCACCCATTCTAAATTTACATAATGGTGGTTTCATTCTTGTTTTTGGTTTTATTTTATTATCTAATCCAACTCTACTAATTAATCTGTCTGTAGCATACTCTGGATAACATAATGATGTTAATTTTCTTATTTTTTTATATATTTCATCTAATTCTCTTTGTGATTGTGCATACATTTTCATAGTAAAATTAACATCTCTGATAGCTCTTTCATAAACATATACAGGTTCACTTCTACCTAAATAATTATATTCAGCCCAAGTTGGTGTTACATTTTCCGCTACTCCTTCTAAAAATGCTCTAAAAAATATATAAGATTTATCTCTTAAATCTTTAAAATAAAATGGCATTCCTTGAGATTCAGCCTCTATGTCAAAATTTAATATAGCACCTGCTTTTTCCTCATCCATTTTATTACCAAGTTCATCGTGAGTAATTATAGCTTTAGTTTTACCAGTTTCACTCGAAATTTTATCTCCTTGTATTATTGGTGCAATCGTCATATTATCACCATCACCAATATAAGTTTGTGATGTCACACCAGTGGATAGAAAATTAGAAACACTCGACATAAATTTTTTGAATCCTGTTTCATTACTTCCAGCAGTTCCATTTACAAATGAATTATTTAATTTGTGAGGGGTAAATTTATTATCTGCATCTCCATAATTGTCTGTATTCAATGGGTTTGGAACAAACGGAAAGTCTGGTATCATATTAAATCCAGATTTCATTGTTAAATTTGGCATTCCTTGACCAAGAACTCTTCCTCCTGTTCCTAATAATGTTGCTATTGGATTATAACCACTATTGAATCTTTGAGGGATTCTTATTAGTTTAGCTGTAGTATCATCTGAGTGGTTAGTTTTACTTTCTGGATTTCTTATAACATTTCTTGGTATAAATAACTGAAGATTAGATGATACTATAGAGGCTAAACCTGCATCCGAACCTAAATAACTACCTACTCTGTTTAAATCAGTTTTAGCTCTATCGAATGGTAGTAATCTATTACCACTATTAACATCTCTACCACCTTGACTGTTAACAGTGGGTAATTCACTAATTATGTATGGTTCTACTCCTCTTGAAAATCCACTTGTAAATTCAGGAGTTCCATTTTCTCCCATACCAAAAGTTGACTGTATATTTGGATTTGGATAATTAAATGGTTGAAATGGATTATCAGTTCTTAAACCATCAACTTGAACATTACTTGGTTTTTTTGAATGGTTAGCTGTATATAATGTTGACCAAGTTGTATCTTTACCAAGTCTTAAACCTAAATTAGTGGCTGAATCAAAATACTCACCTGGACCCTCACCAGTATTTCGAGTTGTCAAAGGACTATAAGTGCCAACATTATCTCTTATATTTGGTGGTGCATCAGGCCACAAATTTTCTGGAATGTTAAGTTGTCCTACATCAGAAGGACTTGGATTCCATAAATTACCTGCAGTTTGAAAAGGAGTTCTTATGTATTGTGAACTTGGATAGTCTCTTATGTTTAATGGAGCATCAGGCCAAAGATTAGTACCACCCGTTAAAAAAAATGGTGAATTAAAAAAAGTTTTTCTTCTATTTGCTATAGCAGTAAAATCAATAGAACCAGCTGGCTCTGGAAGCACATTGAAAAGTGCTCCATTAGAATTATTACCTGCAGTTTGAAAAGGAGTTCTTATGTATTGTAAACCTGATAAATCTCTTAAAGTATCATTAAGATTAACATAACTTGGAAATCCATCATAATTTATTTCATTATCGCCATATAAACTAAATGATGATTGATAAGAACCATAAACTTCAGGTAGTGTTACAAATTCATCAAGTAAAGTTACATCGTGTTGATGTATTGTATGTGTTTGTCCGCCTTTTCCATGAACGGAATCATCTTTACCTATATTATATATAGTTCTTCCTAAACCATCATCTAATGTAGTTATATTTCCTTTTATAACTTGTCCACCAACTCCATACTGAGAATCATTCATACCTGAATTATAAATACTACCACCCAAGCCATCATCTAATGTACTTGTTTTTTTAAATGGTGGTTGTGTAAATTTATCAGTTATTTGAGTTGTTTTCTTAAATGGTGGTTGTGTAAATGTATTAGTTATTTGAGTTGATTTAGGTAATGTTGGACTTAATACATTTATTTTTGGTGTTTGAAAATTAACTAAATTAGTTTTAACAAACACTTGTGGTGTGCCCGTATTTGTTCCACTTTCTTCAAATATATGTTTTAAATTTTCTAAACCCATATCAAATCCCCATTATCCAATTGAACCTCTAACTGTATCACCAACTTTTGAACCTATTCCTCGTATTGCAGTTCCACCTAAACCAAAATAACCTTTCATTTCTTCTCTAAGCATTTTCATTTCTTCTTTTAATTCATAATTTTGTCTATTTGTACCTATTGTAGCTGCACCTCCACCTCTAACTGCATTTAATGACATAGCTAACATAGCTGTATCTTTTGCATTTAATACCGTTTCACCCTTGTGTAGAGCAGCAATAGCGTTATCTGATTTAACACCACCCAACTCTGTACCAGTCTCAAGCATAAACATACCTGCGATACCACCAAGCATTGCTAAGAAACCAACAGCCGCGGCTATACCTAACACCACCCCAACACCAAATGGAATCTGTGAAAAAGATGCCACAATGTTAGCAACAGCAGCTACTGTAGCCGCTATAGCAAGACCAGCCATTATTGCTGATATTGCAATCAATCCCGCTTTTAAATTCGGTAGAACTGTCTCACCTTCTGCAAAAGATGTCATAAAATCTATAGCCCCTTGAGCGATTGGAAGTATTGACTCACCCAATCGAGCAAACAGTTCTTCTATTTGTGGACCATAAGCTTCAACTAACTCCAATCCCATCATTTTTAAACTAGAGATTGTTTCAGCTATAGCTGACATTGAGTCTTGTGGAAGTATGTTTGATGCATCTGCTTTAGATATTTCCCCAGCCAATGTAGCAGCTTCTTTTTCTTTATTAACAATTTTAGCTAATTCACCAACCTCTACACCTAATGCTCTAGCAAGTGCTTTCTTTTTAAAGATGTTCATTTTATTGAAATCGTCTTGTGTTCCAGCCAATCTAGCCAATTCTTTTGCATACTCTTCAGAATTTTGGTCGTAAGCTAATGTTCTTAACTTTGTTAAATTTAACCTTCTACCAAGCATAACGCTAGCCGTCATTTCAGCATTTAATGATGATTCAAAATCTAACATTCCCTCCATTGATTTAGCTACACTTGATAACTCAGTTCCAAGTTTTCTAGCTAAAACACTAGCTCTCATCAAATCATCAGGAGCCTCACCAGCAAATATAGCAAATTCTTCAGCAGCGTTTGCTACATCTCTTAAAACTTGAGTAGGTGCAACATTATTAGCAGCTGCTAATTCATAAGTACTTTTAGCTAAATTTTCTGCTTCTTGTGCTGTCAATCCTTGAGTAGCTGTGAGGATTCCAACAAGATTAGATGCCTCATCTGTACTTAATCCAGTCGATTTAGCTACATCACCTACTGTGGTAGCTATGTCTATGGCCTTATCAAGAGCTATTCCAAAGTTTGCTGTTAAGCTATCAACAACATTAAGCGCTTCTCCTGCTTCCAATCCCATCCCAACAAATTCCATTCTAGCTGCACCTAATTCTCCTCTAAATTTAGTTACACCTATCGCACCAAATTTAGCACCAATTTCATCTGTAATATTTGAAGAAGCAGTTAATAAAGCAAATACAGCTGAAAGTGGATTGGTTATATAATTCATTATTTGAGAACCAAATCCACCAATTAAATCATCGGCTTGTGAAAAAGCAGAACTCATCATTTCACTATTATCTGCAGCCTTTTCTTGTGATTCTAAAAATGATGTCATCGCACTACTTAAACCCAAAGTTTTATTTTTTAATACATCTTGTATTTGAGCTGAATCCATCTGACCACTAACAATATCACCAATTATTGCAGCTTGGTCTCTAAATTGGTCTGCTGTAATTTCACCATCTTTTAGAGATTGTCTTATGGAGTCAAGTGCAGCTTGACCTAATTCAGCTTTTTTCTCTAATTCTGAATTTCCAGATTGCATAGCAGTGGTTAATTCTGATTCTAAACTTGCCCCCTCACTTCTAAGTGCGGTTTCTGCTTGTAAATTTGAAATATGTTCTTGTTGTAGTGCAGTTAACTCACCACCTAAACTAACAAACTCTTGTGCATCAGCTAATAATTGTGCATTAAGTGCTTGTTCCTCTTTTTTAAGTTCAAGTTGTCGTTGTTGTGCTTTTGTTAGATTCTTAGCCATAATTTTACTTTATGAAATCTTTTGGAGTAAATCTTGGCATATCAGGATAATCTTTACCAAGTTGTTTTTTTAATTCTTTTTCAAATTTAGCTACATCTTTATTAATACCTGAAACATTAATTATATTTTTAACTTTTTTTAATAGTTTACTTTTGTCTTTTTTATATTTAAGAGCTCTTGAAACCACAGCTGCAGCTGTTGAAAATTTAACTAAATCAGTAAAAAACCCCTCATTTAAAATATTGGAGCTATCCATATATGATTTTTTCTTTGACATAATACTCTCCTGTTTAGATGTATCTATTCATATATAAATATCAAAATTGTTAAAAATTATCTTTTAAATCTTGGATTAACCGATGGAATGTTTGGAGATTTAGATTTTGTATGTCTTTTTTGTTTTTTTACTTCCTCAGCTTCTTTTTTCCGTGTATCAAGTAATTTTTGAAAATAAAAATTTCTTAGATATACAGGCATAGAGTAAACATCATTATGAGTAAATCCACCCTGTGAATAGTATAAAAGTTGAAAAATTTGTTGGTGAATCTCGGCTCTATTTTCCGCTCTCAGGCCAAAAAAACCCAACCGTCATAGGTATAACTACCTCGACGGTTTCACCTCCTATTTCTATATTTTGTTTTAATTCAATATCTGGAGATACTTTTTTTATTTGTTCTCTTAAAAACATTGAATCTCTTGATAACATATTCACTGCAAGATTGTTAATTACAGGTTGTGAAGTTTCACCATCTACCGCCTTTATAACATATCTTAATCGTGTTGTTAATTCAGGTGTAACACCAGTTCCTATTTTTTTAGAAGCTTCTAAATCTTTTTTTATTAATTTTTCATCTTTACCTGTCAATATACTAAATTTAATTTTAGTTTTGGATATTGGTAATTCAACTTCAAATGAATTTTCACTTACATTATCATCAATTTCTCTAAATGGACAATCAGCTAAGTTAAATGTATGAGTTGTTTTTTCTCCAGTTTCTGGATGTTCAATTTCACATTTATATTCAGGACCATAAGCTAAAATTCTAGCTGCTACCATAACAGCATTCTTATCACCTAATATTAAATCATCTGTAGTAATACCTTTAGTTAAAATTAATGAATCTAATAACCTATCAATTACTACACCTTTTTTAATTAAATTAGCTGATGTTAAAATATCCTCTTCTTTTGCAGTCATATACTTTAATTCTAATTTACCATCTTTTAATGGGGAATCTTTTGGATACAATTTACCTTTACTAGGTAAATCAATTACTTCACTTGGGAATTTATTATCTGCCATTATTTTTTTCTCCTATGTAACTTAAACCTCTAAAGCTCTTCTGAACCATCCTAACCAGAACTTTTCTTGGTTTGGTTTATCGATAACTATGTTTGCGAATCTTAAAACTCTGTATGCTCTTACCCTATCTAATGAAATATTTTGAATAGCATTTAAAGTATTTGGTCCTATTCCACCATCTACTTTTATTTTATCTCTATTTTTAGAATTAGCAGCTTGTTGTAAAACTTTAACAGCACCTCTTCTACCAAAATTAACACACATATCAAAATAAATATGTCTTAATTTAGGTGGTACTTCATTACATTTTGCTGGTTTCCAATAATCTGTGTGGTATATGTGTTTAGCTTGTTCTTTGGTGAGATTTTTTATATCGACACTTGGATACCATCTTTTAGCAATTCCATATTTGGTTTCACCTCCAGCGTCATCTGGATCGTTTACATAACCACCTTCGTGTTTTAAAACTTGTTCAATTATTTCTTCAAATGTTGTTTTCATTTCATATATAAATATATATTAAATAAAAAAACCCTTAACTTTTTATTTAAAGGGTTTTTCTATTTATTTATTTTAAGTATTTATTAGAATTTAAGTACAGCGTAATCATACTTTAATGTTAATGTGATTTCTGTTGGATCTGATGAATCAAATGCTAAATCACCAAAATTAGCACTTTGAATATATGTACCAACTAATTCCCACTCTTCCACTATATCACCAACAGGTCCAACTAAATTAAATGTAACATTCTTTTTATAAAAATCTGAATATCCATCTCTACCAGTTACTGATTCATGTCCAAGTCTAACCCATTCCATTACTTGTTGAGCTGCACTTGGAACAATTGGGTCATAAAGTGTAATATCGATTGGCTGCCATCTTGATTTTCCTTTAACATATCTTGTAACATTCATATGTTCTAAAACTACTTCATCTGCCTCTATAGTTGGTCGATTCATAGCTTTTATTAAATAAGCGTCTATACCATCGATATTCATAATATATCTATTTTTGAGTTTAGGCTCCCAACTCCTAAACATAATATCATTTGCTTCTATTAAAGTTCCAGCTGCCATTTAATTTCTCCTAATGTGTAATATGTAACGACTTGTTACACTTAATTCTTCATATATAAATATCTAAAATTATAAAAAAAAGGGATTTATATTTAAATAAATCCCTTTTCTTTAGTTATTTTGTTTAACTATTACTCTGGAAAAGAAGCACCAGTTGGTTGTATTGTAAAGTCTAATACAATAAACTCAGCAGTTCTTGTAGGTT
>MDSV01206909.1_pt1 | contig 11334 bp, 8 predicted proteins | sample 810851 | NCBI WGS metagenome assembly MDSV01 (sample SAMN05326640, study PRJNA326480) | marine metagenome | isolation source: seawater | place: Atlantic Ocean: North East | collected 2012 | reverse complement strand
AGTTGATGGCGAAGAATATCTAATCATGAGTGAGAGTGATATTTTCGGCGTTATTGAATAATTAATATATATACAAAGGGAGATTAATAATGTCAGCTAAAGACGTAAAATTTGGAGATAGCGCAAGAAGTCAAATGCTTCAAGGTGTAAATACACTTGCAGATGCGGTTAAGGTAACTCTAGGGCCAAAAGGAAGAAATGTTGTTTTGGATAAATCTTTTGGAGCACCTACAGTTACTAAAGACGGTGTATCGGTTGCTAAAGAAATTGAACTTGAAAATAAGTTCGAAAATATGGGCGCTCAAATGATTAAACAAGTTGCTTCACAAACTAACGATGAAGCAGGTGATGGAACCACTACAGCTACTGTGTTAGCTCAATCAATTGTTAATGAAGGTAACAAAGCTGTTGCTGCTGGAATGAATCCAATGGATTTGAAAAGAGGAATTGATAAGGCCGTTGCAGCTGCTGTTGAGCATGTTAAGGGATTAAGTGTTCCTTGTGCTGATAGCACAGCTATTGCTCAGGTCGGAACTATTTCAGCTAATGGTGATCATGCAGTGGGTGAAATCATTGCTGAAGCAATGGAAAAAGTTGGTAAAGAAGGTGTTATAACTGTTGAAGAAGGCAGCGGTATTGAAAATGAATTAGATGTTGTTGAAGGCATGCAATTTGATAGAGGTTATCTATCTCCTTACTTCGTAACAAATCAAGATAATATGACTGTTGAACTAGACAGCCCATTAATTCTTCTTTTTGATAAAAAAATCTCAAACATTAGAGACTTACTACCTTTATTAGAATCTGTAGCCAAAGCTGGAAAGCCACTTTTAATAATTGCAGAAGACATTGAAGGAGAGGCATTAGCAACATTAGTTGTGAATAACTTAAGAGGTATTGTTAAAGCAGCTGCATGTAAAGCACCTGGATTTGGTGACAGAAGAAAAGCTATGTTAGAAGATATCGCTATTCTTACAGGTGGAACTGTTATATCTGAAGAAGTTGGTCTTTCTTTAGAGGGAGCTACAATTGAAGATTTAGGAACTGCAAAACGAGTTGTTCTTAACAAAGATAATGCAACAGTAATTGATGGTTCTGGTGATGAAAAAGATATTGCAGCAAGAGTTAATCAAATTCGAGCTCAGATAGAGGATACTTCATCAGATTACGATAAAGAAAAGCTTCAAGAAAGAGTTGCCAAACTTGCTGGTGGTGTTGCAGTTATTAAGGTAGGTGCAGGATCTGAAGTTGAAATGAAAGAGAAAAAAGCAAGAGTCGAAGATGCTTTACATTCTACAAGAGCAGCTGTCGAAGAGGGTGTGGTTCCTGGTGGCGGATCTGCATTAATTAGATGTTTAGAGGCAGTTGAAAAAGTTACTGGTGATAATGATGATCAAAACGTTGGTGTCAACATTGCTAGAAAAGCTTTTGAGGCTCCACTTAGACAAATCGTTTCAAATGCTGGTGAAGAGTCATCAGTAATTCTTGCCAACGTTAAAGATGGAAAAGGCTCTTATGGGTTTAATGCAGCTACTGGTGAATACGGTGACATGATTGAAATGGGAATTCTTGATCCTGCTAAGGTAACAAGAACAGCTATTCAAGCAGCTGGTTCTGTTGCAGGGATGATGATTACTACTGAAGCTATGGTAACCGATGTACCTAAAGAAGATGCTCCTATGCCTCCAATGCCTGATATGGGCGGAATGGGTGGTATGGGCGGAATGATGTAATCATTTATGTTCATTATTAAATGGGGCTTTTTAGCCCCATTTTTATTAGATTTAAATTAAAATTTATTTTAAGATAGATTGAAGCACATTTATAAGGAGAGAAATGGATATTCTAACTGATCAAGCTTTTTTTAGATCACTTCATGTTTTGTTTGGGATAGCCTGGATTGGGTTACTTTATTACTTTAATTTTGTTCAAGCGGAGTACGTTAAAATTGCCGATCCTGATGCAAAAGCTGATGTATTTAAAAAGCTTGCACCAAATGCCTTATGGTGGTTCAGGTGGGCTGCTTTATTTACATTCCTAACTGGAGTTATTCTCTTACATCAAATATATGTGAGGATTGGCACTGAAATTATTTTAGGAGCAACAATGGGCACCATTATGATGCTCAACGTTTGGGGCATTATTTGGAGAAACCAGAAGATAGTTTTGGGCATGAAAGATGGTGATGCTGCAGCTGCAGGAGCAAAAGCAGGACTCGCATCAAGAACCAATACTCTTTTCTCAGTACCAATGCTTATGTACATGGTCTATTCAGTTCATGGTGGTAATGTAGGTATGGGTATAAGCATGAATGCTTTATATGTTGGACTTGCAATTATTTTTGCTATAGAGGCAAATGCTATTTGGGGAAAAATGTTGCCTGCAATAACTTCTGTGAGAGCAGTAATAACTTCGTCTTTTATTCTTGCTGTTGTGATGAAAATTATTACTGATACATTATAATAACTACATACTTAAATTTTTGGGGAGCTCTCGCTCCCCATTTTTTTTAAATATTTTCTAAATTAATAGAAAATCATATAATATAAAATGAAACCAAATTATAGGAAAACATATGGATAAAAAGCCAAGTGAAACAGAAGTACTTGAAGCAGTTAGAAAGCTTATTTTATGGGCTGGTGATGATCCTGAAAGAGAGGGATTAGTTGAGACGCCTAAAAGGGTTGCTAAGGCCTACAAAGAGTTCTTTTCGGGTTATCACGAAGATCCATATGAAATTTTAAATAAAACTTTTGAAGAAGTTGAAGGTTACGATGATGCAGTTATTGTGAGAGATATTAGGGTAGAGTCTCACTGTGAGCATCATATGGTGCCAATTATAGGTGTTGCACATGTTGGCTATATTCCAAATAATAGAGTGGTTGGAATAAGCAAATTGGCAAGACTTGTAGATGTATTTGGTAAAAGGTTGCAAACACAAGAGACAATGACAGCACAGATTGCAGATACAATTAATGATGTTCTACAACCAAAAGGTGTAGCAGTTGTTATTGATGCTAGTCATGGATGTATGAGCACAAGAGGTATACACAAAACTGAATCAAGCACTATTACTTCAAGAATGTTAGGTATATTTAGAGAGGATAATAAAGCAAGAGAAGAATTCATTAATTTAATTAATTCGCCTAAGAAATTTTAAATGAACTCGAGCAAGATACTGCTATCAAGTATCAGTCCATCAGTACCCATAATTCTTGCGTCAGGCTCTGAGAGTAGAAGGGTCATGCTTGAAGATGCAGGCTTAGATTTCAATGTTTTTTCTTCTGATGTTGATGAAGATATCTTAAAACAAGAAATGGTTGGATTGCCTTTTGAAGAGCAAGTTGTAAAGCTAGCATCAGCTAAAGCTGAACAAGTAAGTTTAAAAAATCAAGACCATATTGTTATTGGCGGTGATCAAATGTGTATTTGTAATAATACAATATTTGATAAACCTGGTTCTGTAGAAAAAGCAATTAAAAATCTACAGATACTGTCCGGAACTACTCACTATCAATATAGCGGTGTCTGCATTTATAAAAATGGTCAGTCATTATGGCAATATTTCGAAATCGTAGAAATGAATATGCATAAATTATCTGATGAAGAGATAAAAAATTATGTCAAATTAGAAAATCCTATTCACGCAGCAGGTGCATATAAATTCGAATCTATGGGATGTAATTTATTTTCATCTGTAAATGGCTCCTCATATACAATAAGAGGAATGCCACTACTACCTTTACTAAGCAAATTAAGGGAAATGGGCGTAGTTAACCTTGAACAATTTATCAATTAAATGAAAATCTTTAATACTCATTCTGGAAAAAAAGAGGAGTTCGTTCCCTTAGACCCCAAACACATTAAAATTTATGCATGTGGACCAACTGTCTATAACTATGCTCATATTGGAAATGCAAGAATGGCAGTAGTTTTCGATACTTTAGTTAGGGTCTTAAGAGATATTTATCCAAAAGTCACTTATGTTTCAAATATTACTGATATTGATGACAAAATTATCGATGCTGCAAATGAGCAAAAAGTCCAAATAGAAGAAATAACTCATAAATATACAACTATTTATAATAATGATATGTCAAAGCTTTTAGTAATGGCGCCAGATGTTCAACCAAAAGCTACAGAATATATTCCAGAAATGATAGCTCTAATTATGGACTTAATTGATAAAAATCATGCTTATGAAAAAGATGGGCATGTTTTATTTCATGTTCCCTCTTATGAAAATTATGGCAGCCTCTCAAAAAGAAATCGTGAAGAACAGATTGCAGGAAGCAGAGTTGAAATTGCTCCATTTAAAAAAGACCCTGCTGATTTTGTATTGTGGAAACCAAGCAATGACAAACAACCAGGTTGGGATTCTCCATGGGGATATGGAAGACCCGGCTGGCATACAGAATGTTCAGCAATGGCAGAAAAAACACTAGGGCTTCCTTTTGACATTCATGGTGGAGGAAGAGATTTAACATTTCCTCATCATGAAAATGAAATTGCGCAAAGTTGTTGTTCATCAGCAGACATTAATAACCCAAAATCATATGTCAATTACTGGATGCACAATGGTTTTGTAACAGTTAATGGTGAAAAAATGTCTAAATCTCTTGGTAACATTTCCTTGGTTAAAGATTTAACAGATTCAAATCATGGTGAGGTGGTTCGTCTGGCATTGCTTTCATCTCATTATAGACAAGCTCTTGATTGGAATGAAAAAATTATTCATCAATCAAAAAAGCTACTTGATAAGTTATATAGCTTGCTTAATGAATTAAAAGACGTCGATCCTGTAAGTGAAATAAAAATGTCAGATAAATTTATATCACCTCTTTTAGATGATCTAAATACTCCAGGTTTAATTGCAAGTCTTAATAAGATGGCTAAAGATTTTAATTCAATATCTGAAGATGAATTGCCTTTATTTAAATCAAATTTAATTAGAGCAACTAATTTAATTGGAGTATGTCAGTCTAATTATGAGGATTGGATGTCTGCAAAAAATAGAAACTTAGATGAAGAGAAAATAAATATACTTATTTCAGAAAGACTAGAGGCAAAAAAAATCAAAGATTTTGAAAGAGCTGATCAGATAAGACAAGAATTATTAGACATGAATATTGAAATCAAAGATGGTCCACAGGGAACAGAATGGAGCATTAAATAATGATTCCAGAAAAATCTGCTAGCTATGTTTTACCTGATTCATATGATCATATAGATCAAACTTTGAGCGCAGCTCATCAAATACTTTCTGACGCAGTTGATAATGCAAAAACTTTATTTCACTCACCAACCGTCTCATCCTTTGAGGACTCAAAGATAGTGTCACGCGTAATGGTTTTAAGAGAGTTTAACTTTGAAGAGAGATTTATGAGATTTCATACTGATTATAGAGCTCCTAAAATTAAACAATATAAAAAAAATAATACAGCCACTGTTTTAGGATATGATCCGATATTAAAGGTTCAAATAAAGCTGCAAGGCACAATAGAATCACACTATCATAACTCTATCACCCGTAGTGCCTGGGATGGCTCAACAACTAGATCAAAAAAGTGTTATTCGGTAAGAGGTGGCTCTTCTTTTGTAATAGATAACCCAGATGAATACGATCTTAAAGATGGAAATATTGAAGACGGATATATGAACTTTGCAGTATTAATCTTTAAATTTAACTCATTAGAATTTCTTCACTTAAAAAGTTCTGGGCATAGAAGAGCATTGCATAAATGGAGCTCTAATTTAGAATCAACTTGGTTGGTACCATAAATATCTTACAAAACAGAACTCAATCTAAAATATTATTAAGTAATAATGTATTATAAAAATTAGTTAATAATTTTAGGAGAAGGAGATGAAAAAATATTTACTAAGCATTTTATTGCTTTCAACTGGTTTAGTTTTTGCTGATGGACATTCTGCAGATGAAAAAAAAGTTCTTGCAGCATTAGAAGCTTATTTTGAAGCAAGAACCAATAAAGATTGGGAAACTGTTGTTTCTTATGAAAGTAAATCTGGCACGTACGGTACTAATTCTGATGGTAGTTTTCATAAGCCATTGGTAGTTCAGACTGTTGATGGATGGGCAAGCTCAAATCAAGGAGGGGTTATAAATGTTCATTACCCTGAGGCCATTCAGTTATCAGATGATGTAGTTTTTGTTAGATTTTATTATGAAGGTGTTATTGAAACAGCTGGAAATAGTAAACCTTATAGAACAAGAGTTACTATGAATTGGGTAAAAGAAGGTGGAAAGTGGGTTGCAAAAACTCAGCATTTCTCATCAGCTGCATATGGTGGTGTTCACATTACTCAATCTAGCGATTTCGATAACTAATTAATATTGCTTGATAGATAAACCCTCATTTTTGAGGGTTTTTATTAAATAGATTTTTTAAATATCTTTTTTATTTAAAAAAGTCTTAAATTATATTTGCCTATATAATACAGTTTATGAACATAACATTGCCTGACGGAAGCATAAGAAACATGGAGATCGGTTCAACCGGTTTTGATTTAGCATATGATATTGGTCCTGGTTTAGCTAAAGCTGCCATTGCAGTATCTGTAAATGGTATTCAAAGAGATTTATCTGATCCTATAAATGAAGATTCTGAAGTATCAATAATTACCATTGATTCTGATGAGGGTCTTGAAATTATGAGACATACTCTCACAGCTCAAGTGCTTGCTAGAGCTGTTAAAAATATTTATCCAGACACAAAGCTAGCTATAGGACCAACAATTAAAGATGGTTTTTATTACGATTTTGAATTTTCAAAGCCAATTTCTCCAGATGATCTGGAAAAAATTGAAAAAGAAATGCATAAAATTATTAATTTGAAGTCATCGATTACAAAAAAGTTTTATTCTAAGAATGATGCATTGAAAGTTTTTAAGACTGTTGGTGAATCATATAAGCAATCCATTATTGAAGATTCAGATCAGGAAGATAATTTCCAACTTTATTTTCAAGACGATGAAGTATTCGTAGACCTATGTAGAGGACCGCATCTACCAACTTTAAAACACATTGGTGCTTTTAAACTAACTAAACTTGCTGGGGCATACTGGAAAGGAGATTCAAAAAACAAGATGTTAACTAGAATCTATGGTACTGCATGGAAAAATGAAAAGGACTTAAAAGCATATCTTGAGTCCATTGAAGAGGCTGAAAAAAGAGATCATAGAAAAATCGGAAAGGAAATGAATCTATTTCATTTTCAAGAAGAAGCTCCTGGAATGGTTTTTTGGCATCCAGATGGTTGGACAATTTACAGAATTTTACAGGATTTTATTAGAACCAAACTTGAGCAGTATGACTATAAAGAGATTAATACTCCACAAGTAGTTGATAGAAAGTTATGGGAGGCATCAGGCCACTGGGATAAATATAGAGAAAATATGTTTATAACTGAAATAGATGAGGAACATGCAAATGAAAAAAGAACTAATGCCTTAAAGCCAATGAATTGTCCGTGTCATGTCCAAGTTTATAATCAAGGACTAAAGTCATATAGAGATCTACCTATAAGATATGCTGAATTTGGCTCTTGTCACCGATATGAAGCATCAGGAACTATGCATGGCTTAATGAGGGTTAGAGGTTTTACACAAGATGATGGCCATATTTTTTGTACTGAAGAGCAAATAGAATCAGAAACAAAATTATTTATCGAGCTTTTATCTGATGTTTACCAAGATTTAGGATTTGAATCATTTGATATAAAACTTTCAACAAGACCTGAGACAAGGGTAGGTTCTGATGAAACATGGGATAAGGCGGAGCAAGCTCTAGAAAATGCTATAAAAAAATTAGATATCCCTTATGAAGTTCAAGAAGGTGATGGTGCTTTTTATGGTCCTAAATTAGATTTTGTTTTAACAGATGCTATTGGAAGAGAGTGGCAATGTGGAACTTTCCAGGCTGACTTTAACTTACCAGATAGACTTGATGCTGAATTTGTAGCTGATGATGGAGCAAAACATAGACCAGTTTTAATACATAGAGCAGTACTTGGTTCTTTTGAAAGATTTATTGGCGTCTTGATAGAAAACTATTCGGGAAAACTACCATTATGGTTAGCCCCTAATCAAACAGTAGTATGCTCAATAACATCAGATGTTAATAGTTATGCTGAAGAAATTAACAAAGAGCTTCTTGCGCTTGGCATAAGAACAAAATTAGACACAAGAAATGAAAAGATTAGTTATAAAATCCGAGAACATAGTAATAAAAAAATACCTAATATAGTTATTCTTGGCAAACAGGAAGCTGAGGCAAAGACGGTAACAATAAGAAAACTTGGCAGCCAAGAAAAATTTTCCTATTCATTAAAAGATTTTCTAGGCGAGATAGTTAAAGAAGCACAGAAATAAATGAATTCCCTATTTATTTTATTTATAAAGCTTTATCAAAGATTTATATCTCCACTTACCCGAAGTTCATGTCGGTTTAATCCCACGTGTTCAAGTTATGCAATCGAAGCATTTGAAAGACATAATTTTTTTTATGCTTTGTATTTAAGTGTTAAACGAATCTTAAAATGTAATCCATGGGGCCCTTCAGGTGATGATTTTGTTCCAAAATAAATCACTTAAAATATTTGTATTTATTGTTTAATTGCCTTAATCTAGGCATATATAGACAAAACCTAAGGGGGGTTTACGTATGTTTTTTCGTTTAAATAAGTCATTACTATTATTACCATTAATAGTTTCTTTATCTGGATTTAATCTTGTTGCACAAGAAATAGAAGAAGTAGTTGTTACTTCAACTAAAAAAGCTGCATCAATTCAAGACCTGGCTCTTTCAGTTCAAGCCTTAACATCTGATGATCTAGTTGAAGCACAGATTACTGAAACTGAAGATATGGTTGAATTAATTCCAGGAATCATTCAATCACCTGGTGTTGGTTCTGGTACCAATATGGGTATTAGAGGCATGATTAGTACTACAGTTGGTGCAAACTCTACTGCTGCTGTTCAAGCTCATATCAATGGTATGCAAATCAACCAATCTGTTTTTACAACTATTGGTTTTTTTGATGTTTCTCAGATTGATATATTAGCTGGTCCACAAGGTACTTTATTTGGAAGAAATGCTACTGGTGGTGTTATCAACGCTATTACAACACCTGCAGAACATAACTTTGAAGGTTCAATGAGATTTGAGTTTGGAGAAGACGGTCAACAAAGAGTTGGTTATGCTCAAAACTTTGATTTAACTGACAAACTAGCAATGCGTATTGCAGCTCAAGCATATGAGAAAGATGGTCAAATCTTAAATATGCACACAGGTAATTATGTTGATAACAGAGACACTAGCGACTACAGAATTACTCTTAATTACGAAATAAACGACACTACTGAACTTACACTAATGACGCAAAGTCATGCGGCTGATGATAAGAGATCACACTTTAATGCAAACTATTGTGAAAGAAATCGTTTTTATGGATGCTTGCCTTGGTCAAAAGGTAATCTAAATGAACCAGCTACTGCATCTGGATCGATTGATGGTTTATTTGGCGTTATTGCACAAACCAATAACTTTAATGATCCTTATAAAAATACAATTGCTCCTCCAACGATAGATCATATTAATAGAGACTTTGATCCACATACAAGACAAGACTTTGAATTTAATCAGATAACATTAACAAAACAATTTGATAATTATGAATTAAAGGTTAATGCTTCAAGAGGAGTAAGAGACTATACAAGAACTGGTGACGTTGATGGTTCTGTAGCATCTGAAGGTTTAACTTCTGGTGTTATGCATGCTATTAAAAATGGTGGTGTATTGAGCGCGGTTCAAGATGGAGTTCTTGCAGACCCTCAAGTACAAGCTGGATTAGCAGCTGGTGCTTTAACTCAGGATGACGTTGCAGCTACTGTTTTATCAAATTATCAAGCAGGTGTTGCAGCTGGGGCACTTCCATTCTTTGATAACGATTCAGATCAATTCACATTGATGCTTGATTTACCTTGTTTAGATGCTCCGCATCACTTTACTGGTGATGGATCTTACGAGTGTTCAAGAGCGCCTTCAACTGTTGAGCAAATAGATATTAACTTAATTTCTGATCTTGATGGTCCTTTAAACTTTGTTTTGGGTGCTTTCGCTTGGGAATCAGACGGACATAATAAGTTTTATACACATACTGCAGCTTACAATGTATTAAGAAGCTTCGATTTACACCCTGTATCTGATTTCTTTGATGGTACTTCACTGCCATTACTAGCTGATCAAGGTTATGGTGGTGCTGGTTTTTATAACACTTTCTTAAGTTGGGCTTTGAGTGGATTTACAGAAACATTTAGTATTACAAATCCAGCAACTGGTGCTGTTACAGATGGTTTGGATTTAGTAACTTATCTAAGTACAATTGAAGCCATAGCACCGAACACATTCAAAAGAACACTTCCGATTGAGCATGGTGGTTTAGTTCAAGATAACCCTGTTGTTCAGCAAACATTGTCTGCATACGGTAACTTTTTCTATGACATAAGTGATGATACAAAATTAACTTTAGGTTTTAGATATAACGAAGATAGCTATGAAGATTATGCTTTTAACATGCTAGGAGATATCGGTAATGATGATTATGTTTATTCTCCAACTTATGATTTATATAGATTAGGTGGCACTGAAGAAGCATCTAGAGCTGCTTTTTATCAAGAGGGAACAGATACTAACTCAACATATAAACTTGCTATTCAGCATAATCTAAATGATGACACGATGGTATATGCAAGTATTGCAACTGGTAACAAGCCAGGTGGTGCAACTCCAGATCAATACGGAAATGCATCTCTTTATAACCCTGAAACTGTTGATGCTTTTGAGATTGGATTAAGGTCTATATTGATGGATGGCGCATTACTAATGAACTTGACTGCTTTCTCTTATGACTTTAAAGATGCTCACTACTCTCAAGTAGTTGGCTCAGCAGCCATTACAAATAGTATTGACTATACTCATGACGGTCTTGAAGGTCAGATGAAGCTTTTCTTAAGCGAGAATACTTCAATTGATTTCAATTTCTTAGCATTAGATTCTAAAATTGGTGAAGGAGAAAAATTATTTAACCCTCTAAATCCAAATGGGGCTACTAGCATACACGATATCTATAATCTAACTGTTGATGCTGATGTTGCTAGACTTGCTGTAGCTTTAGATGCAGCTGTTGCAGATGGAACTATTTCATCTAATGATTTATTACTTCCTAATCCTATTGCTGATGGTGGCGGTGGGTTCACATGCGCTCAACTTGCTGCTGCAGGAGCTGCAGCTGGAGAAGCAGGTTTAACTGCTCT
>MDSV01149138.1_pt1 | contig 11334 bp, 26 predicted proteins | sample 810851 | NCBI WGS metagenome assembly MDSV01 (sample SAMN05326640, study PRJNA326480) | marine metagenome | isolation source: seawater | place: Atlantic Ocean: North East | collected 2012 | reverse complement strand
TAGATAAATATGTAGAACCTAATCCTCCTACTTCTTCTCCATCTACAAAAGCCAGCGTAACTGTAGGTACTAATTTCTTTAAGGCAATTGCACAAATAATAGAACATGAGTTATCATTAGCATTATCAGATCTAGGGTTAACTATATCGTGGTGTGCCATAACTACTTGCTTGCCACTTCCTGGTACGATAATATTATAACAAGTTAAATCTCTATGTTTGAATTTATCTACGTAATAATATATACCTGACTCTTTTAATAATGAAGTAATATACTTTACACGAGGAGTGGGCTCAATTCCATTCTTTAGAACTGATCCCTTATTCTTTGCACTACACAACCCTTCTATCTTTGAATAAATATCCATAATCTTAAATATAAATGTCAGAGGTCTTTGATACTGACCTCCATTCCCTTTTTTCTAAATCAAAAAATGGAACTTTGTTTCCTGTTGGTTTATCTGTACCAACTAATATATTAACCGCAGGTATTTTATTAGGGTCAGTAGTCCCTATCCCTGCTCTCATAGTACCATCTAGTTTTTTAAACGTAAATACTACTACTCCTTCTCTTAACATTTCCTGTAGTTTTTCTGCTTTTACTTTTTTCATCTGTATAAGTTTTAATGTTATATAGCTAATATAACCAATTACTTTTAAAACTAAAAATATTCTATTACTTATTTTTCATTTTAATTAAGAGTCGGGTCGTAGGTTGTTTGGAGTACAGACAATTCCCGCCTTTATTTCAGCCCGCGTATTGCCTTTTGAGTCGGGTATAATTCCTAAATCTCCCATTATCTGGATATCCTCGTCCGTTACTCCTTTTTTTCTCAGTAAATTAACATGATGGTTGTTCCATTCGTCGCATGCTTGATATCCATCTACTGGTTTATGCGAACCGATATGCCATTCAATATGCTCGTCCATGCCAAGTGATCTGTATTCTTTCCAGTCGTAAATAGTAAATATGGTACCTTTAGGAACGTCCCAATGGTTAGGGTACTCCGTAGTCTTGAGTACCCATTCCATATTAACCTTATCATGTCCGTCATTTTCACCCCACATAGGTTCTCCATACTTTTCAATAATCTGATTAGGAGTAGCGTATATAGTTCCACCGTGGAAACTAGTTCCTACCATACCGTTGTCGTTTTCTGCTCTCTTTGCCATCTTTATTTTATTAAGTTGTGAATTTCTGTAATCATGTTCCAGTCCATATCTGTTAATGGAATATCATCGAATTCCATAGCTGGTGCGAAATCGTCGTTTGCTTCTTTAACTATCAATACTGGAATGTCTCCTTCCCAATAGGAAATTTCTATTTTAAAATCAATAGAGACTTTAGTATCCATAATCTCATCAGCCATGGTAATTAAAGTGCTCGGAGTCCCAATGAAACCGGTAGGTTCAGATTCTAAAATTTCCTTAATTAATTCCTCTTTAATACTGTTTAAGTTTTTCATCTGTATAAGTTTTAATGTTATATAGCTAATATAACCAATTTAATTGGAAACTAAAAATTTTATGTCAACTTTTTAACTATTTTCAAGGCTGTAAGAATTTAAATGATAAGGAGAGAAGTTATACAATAAAGTACAAAAGAACTTAATATTGCTGGCGCATATACTATCGGCACTCCCCATTGCCCCCATTAAATCGTTATTAACTACTGCCTGAACGAAGCCTCCTCCTACGTAACCGGGTCCTATCTCTGGATACTTGGTCTCGAGTATTGATATTCCAATGTTAATAATATGGTCATTGTGACTAGCATATGACTCATCTCTAGGATTAAATCTATGTATATTAATCTTAAAGTATTTGTCAGTTACATACTCTTTTAGTTCTTCTCTATAATCTTTTTTACTCATCTCTATTTGCTTAATAATTTCTTAAGTTTAATTTCTCTTCTCTTTATTTTCGCTTTAAGATTCTTGGTCTCTAGTTTTCTAAAGTATGGACCGTGATTATAGGGAGTTCCCTCTTGTGCAAAGATATTATTAATTACTGTCCTATCTGTCTTTAGGAATTCTATCCTAGCTCGCATCTTACTGATTTCACTAGAAGTTTTTTCGATTTCTAATTTAATGTCCGTTGCCATCTGTTTTAGTTTTAAAGTTATATAGCTAATATAGCCAAAATAATTGGAAACTAAAAATATTATTAAACTTTTTTTCTATTTAAAGCCTTTGCAATCTTATTGGCCCATCGTAAAGCCTTAGCATCTCCATCGAAGGTTCTACATATAATGTAATCTCCTTTAATATTAGTAATAAGATATTCTCCGTGTCCCTTTACTACCTTTACTATTGGCTTTGATATAACCTCATCAACGTGTTCCACATGTCCTATCTTAACATCTTTAAATTCTAGAGAATGTAACATGTTATCAAAATCTTCTAATATTACAGCGTTATCATGAAAAGTAGATAACATACCCTGAACGAGTTCTCCTCTATGATTAACTCCACTAATACTGTCTCCAATATTTAATTCTATTCCGTCGGCATTTTTAAAATCCTGTATCATCTTTTCTGTTTTATAAGTTATCTAAACAATATCCCATCTCAATTAACTTTGATTCTACTACTTTTGGAAGCGAATGAACTCCGTCATAATCAACTAAGTCCTTTCCCCTGAAACAGAGTCCTCCTTCAGCATACCAATTCTCTCCTCCTGATTCAATATCATAGAGCTCAAAACTACCTCGATATTCGTCTCGTATTCTAATGATAACCTCTAGTTTTACATTATCTTCTTTCCTCGTTACTCCATAACTACTTGCCATTGTAAGGCCTTGAGTTGCTTCAAATCTTACTGTCTTTTTCATTTACCTGGTTTTAATATTATTATACTAATATAACCAATTTAATTGGAAACTAAAAATCTTTTTTAAATTATTCCTAAAGCTAGAAAGACCGAAGGGTGGCGATGCTCGCAGACTCCGTCTGGCTCTACTTCACAGCCTTCTTCACAACACGCAGGCACAACTGATTCAGATTCTAATTCTTCAATGTTCTCGATTCCGTGCATTCTTAATGCATGTTCTACTGAAATTCTCATAACTTATAATTTAAATAGTAAGATTGATTTTCTTCATATGTAATTGAGTTATTCCCCTGGTAAGTATTACTCCGTAGTCATCCTCTGAAATTAACCCTTTACTTAGAAGCCATGATGCCATCTCAACTACATCACGAGGCTTCATGTTATAGGTTTTAAAGCTCCATGTGTCTCCTTCCAATTCTTCCGTTATGGCCACATCAGACCCTTCTGACCTACCCATTCCTATGTAATCCTTAGATACTTTTAATATCTTCTCATATTCCTTTTTTCCTAAGGTAAATACCGCTACTCTTTCTATTAACATGGTGCGAGATGTTTAAGTTCACATGCTAAATATTCTGGATCTTCATCGAACTCTCCGCTACTCCATCCATTTAAAAGATTAGATGGAACTTCTGTTTTCGAGTTTTCGAATTTTTCAATATCCGAGTCAGTTACTCCGGACGCGCTAAACGATCTTAGCTCTCTCAATAAGTCTACTACTTTCATGGTTTTTAATTTATATGTTAATGTTTGTTTTTATTGCGCCAACTTCAATTAGGTCAGCTCTACTATATTTTTCGGTTCTTAGCTCTATTTCAGCATTTTCGGTATCTGCCCATACGTATACTGTTAATGTCTCGCCGTCCCAATCCCAATCTTCATAGGATTCCGTGGTTTTACTTAACCATCTTTGTATTTGCTCGAGTTCATAGCTCATCTCTAATACACTTTATATTATTATACAATTTTCTCTAAGAGTCTTTTCTACTTCTCTCTTACAATGTGATAAGGGCCAATTAGCTCCTTGTTGCTTAAGATCTGCCTGCATTTCTTTTGCTTCAGTTTTAATTCTTTCTTTTAATTCCTTTTTAGTTAATTCTACTTTAGCCATTTGTTTTTGTTTTAAAGTTATATAGCTAATATAACCAATTAGGTTTGAATACGAAAATATTTTGAAAAAAATATTAAACTTAATTAAGAGCCAAGATTGCAGGCCTCGTGTAAGGATTTCTTTATATCTAATTGGTTCCTGAATTAACAGAAAAACCCTAACCGAAGTTAGGGTTTTTCATAGTCTATGATTGCGATAAATTTATTTAGATTCTTTTACTTCATCCCGCATCTCTTCAATATAACTAGTTATATACTCGGGGTTTTCTTTAAACCATTCAGTAAATCCTTCAATCCAATTATCAGATGTTAAATCACTACTATCGTCTCCAAAACAAAGTTTGATAAACTCAACGTTATGCGAATGGTCACAATGCCAGTCGTCATCTCCTGATCCATTAGGTTCAGTTACATTGTGGTCTGTCCATCCATCATACACTTCTATTTCAGCCCATGTTTTGCCTTCATTTATCCCCGTGCTCCTAATAGCATAATAACTATTTTTATGCTTCTTTATTTTCCCGTAGACCTCTTTTTCCCATTCCACATCAATGTAGATTCTAGAATACTCGTAAATATCACTTTCAGTAATTGAAGAAAGTTTAGATAACATTTCTTTCTTAGAGGATAATCCGCTCAACACATGATTAGGTAGTGAAGCGTGACTTGATTCTTTTACTTTTTTAATTTTCCAGTTTTTTTGACTATTATACATCTTTTAAAGTTTTAAAGTTATATAGCTAATATAACCAATTAGGTTTAATTACGAAAATATTTTAATACCTATTTAAATATCGGTTTAGAACCAAGAATCTATAAACATGAAAGGCTTCTACAATTCCATTTCATCCGCCATCGATAACCAAGAGTCTTCAGTAAGAATAATATGGTCGAGCGTAGTTATATCTAATAAGTTAAGACCATTCTTTATTTTATTGGTAATCTTCTTATCAGGTTGGGAAATACTAAGTTTACCGGAAGGATGATTATGACTCAATATTACTCCAACTGCATTTAACTCTAACGCTCCCTGTGCGATATGTCTGACGTCAACTGTAACTCTATTGATTCCACCTCTACCTATTTCATGAAACCCTAATACTTTATTTGCCTGATTAAGATATAATACTCCAAACTTTTCTCTGTATTCCATACAATCTTGAAAATGAGGCCTCAATACTTTAACAGCAGATACTGAACTATCTATAATATAATCTTTAGTCTTAGCCTTGCGCTTCCAAACTATTTCTATTTCTCCTACTTGAAAATCTGTATCCATTTGTTCTGGTTTTAAAGTTATATAGCTAATATAACCAATTAGTTTTGAATACGAAAATATTCTATAAATTAATTTAATATATGTCTTGAGCCAAAAGGGATCGCATAGAAAGCCTACACGACTGGCTCAACCGGGATCCGAGCCAGAAGTGATAGCCTAGCGAGGCTACGGAACTGGCTCCTTGTTGTATAAAAAAGAAAAGGCCAGATAAATCTGACCTAATCCTAACTTTAAAACAAATTCTTAATTATCGAAACCGAATACTATTCTTGCGTCTTCGTATTTTTTTCCTAGTTCTTTTAAAGGCTCTACTGTATGTTTTATTGAATACTCCGCTACTTCATCGTATCTAGCTCCGGTCATACACGGTACTACTATTCTCAAGTTTGACCAATTGGTTCCTCTTGATTTTACTATCTTTCCTTCTTCATTTAATTTAATACCTTCATCTAAATCTTCCATGATTACCCTTTCTTCTTTACTTAACCTTGCAAAAAATTTTAACTGTTTTAATAATTCTATTGCAGTATCTTCTTTAATTGCAACAAGACTTTTTCTTTGGGTACGATCAGGCTGGTTCTCTTTTAAAAATTGGTAAAACGATCCAGGGATTGGAACTATAGGTTTAATTTCACCTGCATATCTCTCTGCATATGTATGTAAATCTAATGCTCTACTTACAAGTATATCCTGACGCCAGTCGTATTCTTTAAACTCAGTATGGGTTATATAAGATTGACTATGTAAATCACAACCCCACTCTTCTTCCATGAGTTGAGCGGATCTTGATGCGTCATATGGAAACCCTTTAGGTTCTGATATAGGATTAAGAAAATGTGTATTTCTAACTCCTGCTAATATTGCAAACCAGACATAATGTCTACCATCATGAGGCGATACTTTAAATTTATCTTTTGACCATTCAGCGGTTGAACGAGGCTCGTAATCAGGGTTTGGGAATACGGCGTCGGTATTCTCGCGCCATACTCCGTTTTCCTTTACCTCTGCTATTATATGTATATCACATCCCATAATTAATATCCTGTTATTTCAACTGTATCTATAATATGATTCCACTGAGAATTTTGAACTACTCCTTTAATAAATTCCATTCCCTCATTATCACACTTATCATAGAATACATCCATGTCTTTGATACCGTCATGTCTTCCTAAGTATGCATCAGGTTCAACTACTACAGCAGCAGCGTCCCTCCATTTAGGATGATTCTCTATGTTATCTTCATTTTCTAATTGTAATTCTTCTAATGCACCAGGATTTTTATATTCAAAATTTCCCATTGCTTCTAAAGTAATCTCAATCCAGTTTTTCATCTTTCTAAGTTTTAAAGTTATATAGCTAATATAACCAATTTGTTTTAAAACTTAAAATAATTATACTACTTTTTTTATTTTAATTAAGAGCCAGTTTGGATTTTTTGGATAGCCTACGACACTGGTTCCTGTATAATAAAAAAGGTCCCTACTCCTAGGGACCTCCAAACCAAAATGGAATACAAAAACAGAATAGTAATCAATTACTCCGTAGTACACATAATGATATTATACTATATTTTATAAAAAATTATATTAATTTCTTTTTATTTTTTTAAAAGTAGGTTCCAATCTTAATCCTTCAGGAAAACATGCTTCTAAAAAACCAGGAAGATTTTCATCTACCTTGTTTAGAACTTTGATAGTTTTAACTGTATCGTGAGAGAACATTTTATTCATCTCTTCTCGGATTCTTTCTTTTGATACGGTCTCTTTTAATCGGTCTAATAATTCAGGCATTTCCATTGCAATTCCGATTCTATTACTTATACCAAACCCTTTAGTAATTCTAAACCTAATAGCTCTAATCATTCTTAACGGGTCATCCATAAAAGTATCTATAGGATTCATAGGAGTATCTATTACTCTAGCGTCTATGTCCTTAATTCCTCCGAAGGGGTCTATTAAGGAACCATCTTTCGCCTTAGCGATAGCGTTCATAGTAAAGTCTCTCCTTCTGAGGTCGTCTTCCAATGAGCCAATCTCCAGGTTTGCACGTCGAGTGCCTTCGATCGGACCCAGCTCTTTACGGGCCATTACGAAATCGGCAATAAGTCCTTCTGAAAGGGTTCCTTTAGGAAATTTAGCCCTAATAGTAAAACATTCAGGGGTACTCAGGAACACTTTAAATCCTTTTTCCAATAACCAATTAGTCATAGACTGGAATCCTTCATCTACGCTCATCCTAGTATTGTCTAGAACGAAGCTGAAATCTATATCATTAGAATCTATTCCTAGAATCTCGTCTCTTACACATCCTCCTACTTCAAATATCTGTGGCATAATTATAATTTTTTATTTAAACGTCTTGATTCTTTAGTATATACGTGCGATTGACCCGCTACCCAATTATCATAATCATAAGGACTATTTTCACATTCCCTCTTTTTTGATATCTCAGGCTTCATGTCTAAAAATGCTTGTTTGACTGCCATTTGATTGTTAATTCCTTTCATTGTGTTTTAGTTATAAAGTTATAATACTAATATAACCAATTAGTTTTGATTACGAAAATTATTTGACAATTTATTTTAAATTAAATTTGAGCCAGTATCGCCGCGTTCTTCCGGGGCTAGCGCGGCCCCAGAGACGAGTGCACGGAAACCTTAATTAAAGGGGCCAATTAAATTCCAAAAATTAATAAGTCATCAACAAGTAATATTGCATCTTCATACTTGATTCCTTGATCCGTCAATGTTCTTAATCTTTCAGCTCTTATTTCTTCTTTAGATAGAATAAACTTCATAGTTTTTAAACTTAACACTGAAAACTTAGAACCGTTTCTTACGTATATTACGTACCCATGACAAGAGTCAACCCACATATCCCCTTCTATAGGACTGTCTGGCCTTCCGTTAAAATTATAATGTATATTAGTGGGAATTAATTTTTGTTTCTTCATGTAATTATTATACTAATAATCGTATAATAATTTAAAAACTCTCCAAGTCCTCAAGTAGAATACGGTGCATAGCAAAGGCCATAGGCAATATTAATGTATCCAACTTCCGAGCTGATACTTCTTGATAGTATCGCAAAATCATTCTCAGCCTGGGCTGGTACTTCGGTCGCCAATTCACTGCTCGTCGTCGGCTTGGAGAGTTATATTTAATTAAGTATTATTACCAGTATAGAAATTAATATTACTACAATTGGTATTATCGTAAATATGGTTCTTAAAACTTTTATATTCATCTTATTGGTTTTTACTCCGTAGTCCGTCCTATCTATATAATGTTACAAAACTACCGAAATATTTATCAAATACATTTACTAAATTCTCATAATCAGATTCTCTCATTTCGTCGAGTATCTTGTTAGTCATCCAATCCTTATTCATTTCAGGTAGGTCCAACATATCTAAAATCTGATTGTCCAACATTCTCTCTTCACGCTCCGCTGGGGTCTCCTTCCATATTTGGTCTGCAAATCTTTTTGCGTATCCCAATAGAACAAAGGCGTTTCCTTCGGGTCCGGTTAAATCTATTTCAATCGGACCCCTTTTCATCTCTGATTTTTTCTTTATCATAATCTTAATTATTTAAATCTTGAGGTAAACCGATTCCTCCATAGTTCATATTTCCAGATCTTACTTGGGCCGATTCTCTTCGCTTCGCCTCTTCAAATTTAGGATGACGGCTCTCTATTTCCTGACATCTCGGGCAAATCATTTGAGTATTAAACCATGACATTGATTGAGATTGACTCTCGCTTTGACATCTTTCACATTTCATATTCCATTTGGTTTTATAGTTATAATACTAATATAACCAATTTATGTTAAAACTAAAAATTATTATTAACTTTTCTTATAACCCAGTTAGAACCAGGTTTGCCAGGCGTGCAAGCCTACGGATTTGGCTCCGACGGACATTGAGCCAAGGGCTACTAGACATGCATCGAATGGTCTAGATCCCAAATGGCTCCTCACTATATTGCATAAAAAAGCCAGCTTTCGCCGGCTTTAGTGGGCCCTCACAGTCTCGAACTGTGGACCCCTTGATTATGAGTCAAGTGCTCTAACCAACTGAGCTAAGGGCCCCAACATAAGATTATTCAAATATACTATCTTGGCATTTTTGACATAACCCTGAAATATTATACTCTTTAAAAGACAAAGGATCTTTAAAATCTTCAGTGCGAATAGGATCTTTACATGCTGGACATAAGCCTAATTCTACTCTCTTTACTTCTTTAGTGAATCCTAATATATTTAAATTAGATTTCTTTTTTGGATTATCTTTAAGATCTGACATACTTTATATTTATATAATTAAAAAATAGCAGGGGGAAGGTTGCCGGTTTATTCACCTTTATTTGTCCCTGCTAAAAAGAAGATTTGCGCATATCTTCTTAAGGCCTTACTTTCGATTTACCCTATTCGACCGTTATGCCGGTTGACGCATGGTGTAAGTTAAAATACTATTAAATCTATTGCTTCTTCTCCGGTTGGCGCTCCGTCCTTGGTAATTTCATAATTTGGGTCCATCCCGCTAGAGGCGATATCCTCTAATAATTCTTCGATGGTGCTGAATTCCTTCTTGTAGTAGTTGCAATTTAAACTGTACATATTCTTGTGTTTATTGGTTTATAATACTAATATAACCAATTTATTTTAAATAAAAAAATATTAAGACATTTTTATTAGAATCAATATGGAACCTAGTACTCTGGCCAGCAAGGCCTACTCTCTGGTTCAAGTCGGACCCGAGCTAAAAAGCCTAGGGGTCACATCGCCTGGCATAGATCCCGACTGGTTCTATGATTGTTGATTATATTAAGATAAAGAAAGACTTTTCCATATCTCAGATTCAAACTCAAACGCAGTATATCCTTCAGCGTCGATTTCCGATCTATCAATTTCTTCTTGTGAATCTTGGTCTATTACTCGAACAATAATATTATCTATAGTATTATTTGGAAGTTCAACTATAACCTCTCTAGGTTTTTCATCATATGAAAAATACTTACGTGCAGTTAATCCACTAATATCCCATCCGTTTTCTTCGAGTTCTATCATAATGTCTCTACTATTAGAGCTTCCAAATTTAAATGACTCAAAGGTCTTAATAAATCTATTCATCTTTTTATTTTTATTTATTTTTAGATTTTTAAAAATAGTAGATCCGAGCCAAAAAGCCTAGGGGTCACATCGTATGGTCTAGATCCCGACTGGTTCTTGGCTATATGACATAAAAAAACCTAACTAAAAGTTAGGTTTTCATTTAATGATTAAAGATATTACCATGTTGGAGGATTATCTTTTAAAAATTCTTTAGTATATAAATGAGTATTATCATTATACTTAATCATGTCTTCCCACCATTTGGCACCTATCTTTATTTTAGGAACAGCAAATTTCATAATGTCATCTTTACAAACATAGAAGAATAAATCGTTTCTGCCTCCGGTTCCTAATACAGGTTTACTATTCTTCATATCAGGAAGAGTTTTAACTTCGCATTTGTATTTTACTCTTACTCCGAATTCCTCTTTAAAGAAATCTTCTAATTCTTTAACATTTGAATCTCCAAGTTCAGTACCTGGCCATACGCATAATTGAGTGTAATTCTCCATCTTATCTGTTTTAAAGTTATAATACTAATATAACCAATTTAATTGAAAACTAAAAATATTTGATAAACTATTTTACTCCGTAGTTAATACATAAAAAAGAGAGGTGTTAACGGGAAACCAATACCCAACACCTCCCTCTAACAACTAAATGGAACTCAAGAAATTCTGTCTGTTAGCCAACCTGCAGGATCGGCCACCTTGAAATGTTTTCTAATTCCTGCTTCTAATCCTTCCTCGTCGAACAGGATATTTTGCGCTATGTCGTAAGCTTGATCGTCCGGATGTCTTCCGTCGCTTACTAATTCTTTTACTAATTTGTCAATAGACTCTTTTGTCATTATTGCTTCTGTTGCCATATTCTAGTTGTTTTAATTTATAATACTAATATAACCAATTCTTTTTAAAACTAAAAATTTATAAGTAATAATATTTTAATTAACCCGGTGCCAAGTTTAAAGGATCCCAATCCGGTAGATCTGGTTCC
>MDSV01141643.1_pt1 | contig 11334 bp, 10 predicted proteins | sample 810851 | NCBI WGS metagenome assembly MDSV01 (sample SAMN05326640, study PRJNA326480) | marine metagenome | isolation source: seawater | place: Atlantic Ocean: North East | collected 2012 | reverse complement strand
TTTACATAATCTCTTTGTAGAAATTCAAATAATGTTTTAGAAATTTTTCTAATCTCTAAATCATTATTAATTTTAAAAGTCTCAGAATTTTTTTTGATTTCAAAATCTTTTTTTAAATTATTTTTTTCAGACTCACTCAAAAGCTGATCGTTTACAAAAATTCCTTTTTCCTTTAATTCGTTTAATATTCTAGCTTTCATTTATTTAAATTTTGTATTTGAAAATAAAAATGTATATTATGTTTTAAACAAAGTAAAATTAATTTAATGACTAATCAAAAATTTTGTAATGGTTGTAAAAAAAAAAACTTACAAAACCTCCATTTTGATAATCTTCAAATATGTAAAAATTGCCTTTTAGTATCAAGAAAAATCGAAAAAAATTTTTTTTCTAAAATAAAAAAAATATTTAAAACTAATAAAGGTTACTCTTGGAACTTAAAAGACTTGAAAAATAGATCATATATCAATTTTTATTTTTTTAATAAAATTTTGAAATTTACTGAAATTAGGAAAAAAGATCAAATTTTAGATTTAGGATCAGGTTATGGACCACTGCTTCATATTTTAAAACAAAAAAATTACACAGCAATTGGAGTCGAACCTAGCCTTAAAAATTCTAAAATAAGTAAGAAACTTGGTCATAAAGTTATTAATAATGTTTTAAAAAAAAATACTTTTAAGAATAAAAAATTCAAAGTTATTGTCTCACTATATGTCTTTACATACATTCACGATTTAGCAGATAGTTTTAATATATTTAGAAAAATTTTAAAAGATGGTGGCTATATTCTGCTAAGAATTCATCAATATAAATTCAGCAAAACCTATTCGCAAATAGATCATTTTAAAGCTTTGGGAAAAAAAGTAACTAATCATTTTTCAAATGATTCCCTGAGAAATTTATTTAATTTTCATAATTTTGATATTGTTTTATTTGAGTCAAATTTGGATGGTACAACAATTATCGCCAAAAAAGTAAAAAAGAAGAAGTATGAAATGGTAGGAAATTATAAATTTGAGATTTTTTATTTAAAATATTTATTATTTTATATCTCAAATATTATGCTTGGCCTTTACAAAATTAAAATAAAAATTAGAAATCTATTTTATAAATTAAAAAAATAAAAAAAATGAACAATAAAATTATTAACTTTTTTTTAAACAAAGGATATTTAATTTTTTGTCCAAAAACAGACACTTTCGGAGGATTTCATGAAAGCCTTTTATGGGCTTTAAAGATTAAAAAAACCAAAAAATTAAAAATTATTTTAAATGTTCCATTTATCTCAGTTCATAAGCGATACAAAACATTTTTACAAAAAAGTTTTGGTCAAAAAATTTTATGGAATTACTTTATAAAATTATCTTTTAGAGAAATAATATTTTCTTTATTGATGTCAATAATTGGAAATATTTTGATTTTAATTGTAAAGCTCAAATTAATCTTTATTTTTAATCTCATTTTTAGAAAAAAAATTGATAAACTCAAATTTCCTTTCATAGGATTTGGTATAAGAGATGAAAACTCGTTCGATATTTTTTCTAAGGAAGAAATTACAAATTTTCTTAATGAAAAAGTTGATTTGAATGCAGAAAAAAATCTACAAAATGATAAAAAAATAATATCTTTTTGTGTAAGAGATAACAATTACTCTGATAATAAACAAATTTCTTATTTTGCGTCTGCAAATATTAATAATTATTCAAAGGCATTAGATCACTTAATTTTAAATGGATATAAGATTCATAGAGTTGGAGATAAAACAATGGACTCTTTTATTTTTAAAAATGAAAATTTTTTTGATAAATCTCAAGGAAATCAACATTTTGATGCTCTTCATTCAAGTATAAGTAAGTCAAAATTTTACTTTGGAACCAGTGCCTCACACGGGCTTATTCCAGATTTATATAATGTGAATAAAATTTTAACTAACAATATTGATTATATTCAAAGTGGCACATCATCAAGCTATGAAAACTTTGCTATATTTAAAAAAGTTTTTAGTATCAAAAAAAAGAAGATTTTATCAATTGAAGAATTTTTTTTCGATGAAAATTTATTTTTTCTTAATTTAGACGATTATATACTTAAAAAAGAGATAATTCTTATTGAAAATAGTGCAGAAGAAATTTTAGACGCATTAAAGGAATTTTTAATTTATGAAAAGAATATTTCTAAAAAATCTAAACAATTAATAGAATATGAAGAGATTAGAAAAAAAGCTATTATAAATTATAAAAAAAAAAATGTAAGAAGTCTTTACATAAAAATGTATGAAAATTCAAAAATTAATATTCCAGAAGAATTTTTAAATAACTATTTGTTAAACTCTAAAAGACTTGATGAAATTTCCTCTAATTTTATCAAATTAAATAATATTTAATCAAAATTTTGAATTAATTAAATTATCTATTGCAGAAAGAAGTATCATTTGATGTAAGTTTTCAACAACATTGTAGTTTTTAGAATTTACCCAAAAATTTAAGCTATCTTTTTTATTCAATTTGTTGAGTAAATTTTTTTGACTAAATCCAGTAAAAGAAATTAGCCTTATCTTTTTTTTAATACAATATTTAGCAGCATTTATCATATTTTTTGATTTCCCACTGCTGCTTATCAAAATTACAAGATCTTTTTTTTTTGCATAAATTTTTAAGGTTTCTTCTATCCATTTTTCATAACCATAGTCATTAGAATAACAAGTAATATGATTCGGTTCATTAAAATTTCTAGAAGATATTTTACAAATTTTATTCAAGTCTGTAGCTACATGAGATGCGATTGATGCACTTCCACCATTACCAAAAATAAAGATATTATTTTTATTTTTTTTATATTTAGCAAAGATTCTTGATAATTCTTCGATTTTTTTTTTCTCTATTTTGTCAATTTTATTTTTGAGAGAAGTAAAATATTTAGTGATATACATGTTTAATCTATTTCTATTTTATATATTTATTTTTTTCAAATTAATTAACTTTTTTTAATTAAAATTTTTCTAAATCTCTTATGCCAATTTTTTTGAAAAAATAATGATTTATCATCAATAAATATATCATATGATGGTTTTCCAAATCTAAGCTCATGAAAATTAAGGCCCCATTTTTTTAATTGCTGAAAAGTCATATGATATCCTTGAGATTTTGCCTTCCGAACATTTTCATTATTTCTTCCCATATATCTTGAGGTAAATATTATTATATAATTTTTTTTATAAAGCTCATTAATGATTTTAATTGTCTCTTTAATTGGTTTAGAAGATCTATAATTACTTTTACGAGTTTTACAAATGACTCCATCTATATCAAAACAAATTTTTTTTTTAATCATATTATGTTTAAAGATTGATTATAACATCTACATTAAAAAAAAAATATAAATCCTTTTTATTCCTATGGATAAATAATTTTTGTAAAAAATTTACTACTTAATGTAATCTGTTAACCTATCTTCCCAAAACTTAAGTATCAAATTACTAGAATATAAGGACAAATGATCTTCATCAATATATACATCGTATCCGTTAATTACTTGTTTGCACTTAGTTCTATCACACAAAAAATCATAAGGATTTAATTGATTTATATTTCCATTTAGCGTTTTAGCAATTTTTGATTGAATTTTTTCATTATTTTTTTTATTTCTTACAATCTTAGCTGAATTTTTAGGAGCAGAATAACAATTTCTTTTTTTAATTACATATTGTGGAAACTTAGAGCATTGTTCCATTGAAATTCCGTTAGAAAATTCTGGCACACTCAATAAAAATATAATATTTTTTTTCTCATTTCTAAAAATTTTTTTATAAAAATTTTCGAATCTTACATTCAATTGATCTAATTCATTATCATTTAACGTAAACCAAGCGTGTGAAATAATTAAGTTTGAAAAATTTTCTTTTGAAAGATAATCAATTACTATTTTTCTTCTTTTTTTACAATCTGATTTAATAAAATTTGTATGATTTTGATCCTTAAAAAAATTACATTCTGTAATGATATCGACGAAGCAAAAGTTTTTATTGTATTTTTTAGAATAGTTTACAAAAGCATTTGCATACATATGGGCATGACTGTCTCCAAAAAGAATAAAGTCTAAATTTTTTTTTTCAGAATTGTTTATGCATTTTTTATAAAATAATTTTTTTTTATCTAAATCTTTAAAAAAATTAACAGTCCAATTTTCAACTTTTACTTTTTCTTCTATATTATCTTTAATTCTAAAATTAAATCCATTATTTGATATTACTGATATAGAAAGAATTGAAACAATTAAAAATGAAAAAATAAATTTATAATTATTTTTAATTGAAAAATTTTTTTTAAAATAATTTTCAACATATCTATTTAAAAAATAGGCTAAAATAATTGAAACAATAAATAAATAAATTTTTTCAAGATTTGAAGGTTCATTAAATTTATAAAATCTAAAAAAAACAAATACTGGCCAATGAACCAAAAATAATGAATAGCTAATATTTCCAATAAATAATGTAAATTTATTTTCTAATATTATCTTCGATAAATAGCTTTTTTTATTAAGTATTAATAAAATAGTAACTAAACAAGGAATTATAGTGCTTAAACCAGGAAACCTAATTTCCTTATCATAATAAAAAATAAAAAAAATCAATATTGTAAAACATGCCACAAAGAAATGATTGTGTTGAAGAAGTTTAGTTTTATTTTGTTTTTCATAGTGATACCCGATAGCACCTAATAAAAATTCTGAAATTCTGAATGGTAATAAGTAAAAAGTAGCCATGCCTTTAGACACAATGAATAATTCGGTAAAAATAATAAACAAAATAAATAAAAAGGATAATTTGTAGATAATTTTAATCTTTTTTATAAAAAGATTTATTAAAACCAATAAGATTGGAAATAGAAAATAAAATTGCATTTCTAAAGACAAAGACCAAGTGTGAAGGAGCGGTTTATTTAAAGAATAGAGATCGAAATATCCCCATTCTTTCCAAAAAAAGAAATTAGAAACAAAAAAAATTGATGCTAACGATGTTTTACCCAGTCTTTCAAAACTTTCACCTGACATTAATAAAAAACCAGAAATTAAAGAAAAAACTATAACAAATAATAAAGCCGGCAGTAATCTTCTTATCCTTTTTAAATAAAATGTGAAAATTTCATCTAAGTCAATTTTTTTGTCTAAAATTAACATCATTAAATATCCGCTAATTACAAAAAAAATATCTACACCTAGAAATCCACCTTCAAAATAGCTGACTTGATAATGAAAAAAAATTACAGAAATTACTGCTATAGCTCTTAAACCTTGAATATTATAAAACATACTTAATTAATTAAGTTTTGATCCATTCTTATTTAATCATATGAGAAATAACTTTTAACATTTCATTTTTATTTATAGGAATTTTATTACCTATCGTATCTACAGATTTAGCTGCAGCCAACGAAGATAAATAAATTGAAAAATGTGGGTCATATTTCATAAAATGACAAAGAGAAATTATTGACAAAAAAGCATCACCAGCTCCAACTTTATCTTTTACTTTTTTAAGAAAGGCTGGACAATGAGTAACGTTTTGATTTTTATCAATGACAAAAGCACCCTTTTTTCCCTGAGTGACACTTAGGTAATTACAATTCACTAATTTCTTATATTTAATAGCTAAATCAACAATATCTCCTTCTCTTTCATTCATCTCATGTCTTAATTCATTTGCATTAATGACCAAGCTATTAATTTTTTTGTATTTGTTAATATTGTGTAATCCAATGTTTGTTGAGTTTATTTGAGCATTCAAACTAAAGAAAGTTTTACTATTAGAAATATAATTAGCAATTTTTGATGAAATCATCCCATGACCATAATCAGCTACGATAATAAGATCATATTTATTTTTAACTTTTTTTAAAAAATTAAGTATCTTATTTTCCTCTATTTTTGAAACTAAGCTATCATTTAAAGAATAAATTCCAAAAACTTTTCTATTGTCAATTCTGTCTATATATCTTTTTTTAATTATTGTAGGTGCATTTTTTTTGTTAAAAAAATTTACTTTTATGTTTTTTTCAAGATTTTTTTTTATAAAATTTTTTTCTTCATTATTCTTTCCTAATAAACTAAGGAGAGACAGATTTTTACAAAAAGAACTTAAGTGTCTTGCTATAGCTAGCACTCCCCCCAAATATTTTTCTCTACCATAATCTTTGAAAACTAAAACAGGTTCTTTACCAGATTTTCCTAATGCTTCACAAAAAACATATTCATCAATTATTGTTTCACCAATAATCAATACTTTTAAATTAAAAAAATTATCAATCATTTTTCTAATTTTATTCAAGTTATAACTTTTTTTTAATTTTTTAATTATAGGATCTTGATGAGATGAAAAATCTTCATTAAATTCGTTTAAAATTTTACTTGAACTAAAAGTTAATTCCTCAGTATATTTTATTTTTCCGCCATATCTTTTGACCTCATTTTTTTCTTTTTTAATAACTCCTGTAATATCTTGTTTGTTGCTTTTATATTCATCACCTTTAAAATAAATATCTGGTTTCAACTTTTTAATTACATTAATTGCTGTGGACTCATTTATAACCGAAATATAATCAATCACTTCGATAGCTGCTAAAGCTTCAGCTCTTAAAGAATTATTAAAATAGGGTCTATTAGGACCTTTTTTTACAAACTTGCTATCTGTCAATGTAACAATTAAAATATCTCCATAACTCTTTGCTTTTTGAAAATGCTTTATGTGTCCAATATGCAATAAATCAAAAACACCATGACACAATATTATTTTTCTTTTCTTTTTTTTTAAATTTTTGCTTAAAATTGTAAGTTCTTTAAACGAGAGGATTTTTTTTGAGTTTATTTTTTGTTTCATAAAAATGTATATATCTCTCTTTCTTTTATAAAAAAATATCTAATTAATTTTTAAAATATATATATACCTAAAAATTAGTTATTGCTTATTCTAATTATTGAATTTAAAGATAATTACGTAAACTTAAATACTAAAAATATTGTATATATGAAAATTCTCGTTACAGGAGGTTGCGGCTATATAGGAACTCCTTTAATTCAAAGTCTTTTAAAACAAAATCACAAAATAACTTGTATTGATATTCAATGGTTCGGTTGCTATTTGCAAAAACATAAAAATCTCAAAATTTTCAAAAAAGATATTAGAGATCTTGAAGATAAATATTTCAAAAACATTGATACTGTAATCCATCTAGCTAATATTGCTAATGATCCAGCAGTGAAGTTGCTGCCTACTTTATCTTGGGAAGTAAATGTATTGGCAAGTTATAAATTAATTAATCAGTGTGTTAATAACAAAGTTAAAAAGTTTATATATGCAAGTTCTGGAAGTGTTTATGGAATTAAAAAGGAAAAAAAAGTTACAGAAAATTTAAGCCTTTTGCCAATATCCACTTATAACAAAACTAAAATGATTTCTGAAAGAGTGTTAATGAGCTTTAAAGATAAAATTGTAGTAAATTGTATAAGACCAGCAACTGTTTGTGGTTTATCTCCAAGAATGAGATTTGATATCAGCGTCAATTTATTAACTTTAGCAGCTATAAAAAAAAACAAAATTAAAGTTTTTGGAGGTAATCAAACAAGACCAAATATTAATATTAAAGACATGGTGAGGGTCTATGAATTTTTCTTAAAAAAAAATATAAAGAGCGGATACTACAATGCTGGTTTTGAAAATATGAAAATAATCGATATTGCAAAAATCATTGCAAAAAAAACGAATTCAAAAATAAAAATATTTAAATCAAATGACCCAAGATCTTATTTACAAGATTCTTCCAAATTATTAAAATTAGGATTTAAAAAAAGATACAATGTTGAAGACGCAATTGATGAAATAATTTATTCACTAAAAAATAATAAAATAAAAATATCGCCAAAATTTTTTACAGTTGACTGGATGAAAAAAATAAAAATAAAATAAATTTATTTAAAATTTAAATTCATTGATTAATTTAGCCATTTTTTTCAACTGTCCCTTGTTTACAAACTCATGAACAGGAAGTGAAATTGATGTATTTGCTAAACTCTCAGCTTTTGGAAAAGCACCTTTAGAGTAATTTAAAAACTTGGCAGCTGGTTGTAAATGAATTGGTACAGGATAATGAATCTTTGCGTCAATTTTATTTTTAATCAAGTGATTTAACAGCTTATCTCTTTTAGAGGTATTAATATGATATAAATGAAAAACTTCTTTTAACTTTTTGTCCCTTTTAACAGTAATAATATTTTTATTCTCTTTTAATAATTTATCTAAGAACAAAGCATTAGAAATTCTTTTACTAGTAATATTCTTTAATTTTTTTTTAATCTTGTAATTAGCAACTGCTGCTTGAATTGTATCTAGTCGAGAATTATATGAAAAAATTAAACTTTTATTTCGATTTTTCAAACCATGGTTTCTCATTAATCTTAACTTATCTGAAATTTTTTTTGAATTAGTAATTATAAACCCACCATCACCCCATACGTTTAGATTTTTTAATGGATGCATACTAAATGTACATATATCACCAAATGAAATTATATCTTTTTGATGATATTTCGACATAATTGCGTGACATGAATCTTGAATAATTTTTAAATTATATTTTTTCGCAATTTTAGATATTTTTGATAATTCACACGGCCTACCTGCCCAATGAACTGGCATTATAGCTTTTGTTTTTTTTGTGATCGCCATTTCAATTTTATTTTCATCTATGTTGTAATCATCTTTGATATCCACAAAAACTGGCTTAGCACCAACTGTTACTATAGAACCAACTGTTGCAATAAATGTATAAGGAGTTGTTATTACCTCATCCCCACGACCAATTCCAAGACATTTCAAAGCTAAATACAAGGCGTCAGTTCCATTTCCAACACCTATTGTATATTTTGCAGAAGTTAATTTTGATATATTTTTTTCAAATTGGTCTACTTCACTGCCTAAAGTATAGTCACCTTTTCTTATTACTTTCTCGATCTTTTTAAAAATTTTTTTATAATCAGAAAATTGCTCTATTAAATAACTGTGACTTATTTTCTTTTTTAAGTCATCCTTGTATTGCTGCGGATAAAAATTTTTCATAGTCAAGTTCTATAGATTAATTATAGTTTATTTTCAATCTATCAAAATGGTCCCCTAAATGAACTATCAGGTACATCAAGAGGCTTATTAGTTTTTTTAATTACAATTTTTTTTTTAATTCCACACATATTTACTACTTTTTTTATTATATCCTCATAATTAACATAGCAATATTTGGATAAAGATCTTGTGCTTGGAATAATAGAATTTTTAATGCCTAAAATTTCAATTTCAGTTTTTTTTATAAGTTTTTTTTCTAAATTTAATAATCTTAAAATTTCTGAACCTATTCCGAAATCTTCTTGACCATTTTCAACAATTAATAGTTTTTTTGTTTTTTTTAAAGATTTTATGATTTTTCTAATATTTAGAGGTCTTAAAGTATGAAGATCTATTAATTCACAACTAATTTTTTCCTTACTCAAAACATTGTAAGCTTTTAGAGTTTCAATAAACATGTAAGAATATGAAACAATGGTAATCATTTCCCCCCTTTTTTTTATTATTGGTTCTCCAATTTTAAGTGGTTTATTTTCATGAATTACTTTATCTTTTATTTGATGAAGCCACCTATGTTCAAAAAAAATTACTGGCGATTTATCTCTAATACTTGAAATTAATAATCTTTTTGCATCATTTGGATTTGAAGGACTTACTACTTTTAATCCATTAATTTGAGAAAATAGGGACTCAAGGTTTTGATTATGTTGTGGACCTTGCCCCCAACCTCTACCAATAATTAATCTTATCACTAAAGATGGAGACCTCTTTCCTGCTGTCATAAAATTCCATTTTGATATTTGATTAATTATCTGCTCCATGGCAACTAAAGAAAACTCTACTCTTTGATGAGACAATATTGGTTTAAAACCGTTTATTGAAGCTCCAAGGCAAATACCAGTAATTGAATTTTCTGATAATGGTATTTCATAAACTCTATTTTTCCCAAATTTTTCGAGAAGATTTTTTGTTGTACCAAATACCCTTTTTGGGTCAGTTACACCTAGTCCAAAAATTAAAATTTTTTTATCCTTAGACATCTCTTGGTACATTGCTTCATTAATTGCATCAGCAAATGATAAAGATTTAAACTTTTTTTTATTTGGCATAAATAAATTTTTTTAAATAACTTTTTTTAGGGTATTTGTCTTTCTTAACTTGCAAAAAAACTTTATCAATTTTTTTTTCTATAGCTTTTTTCAATAAGTCAATTTTTTTATTATTTAAAATTTTTTCTTTTTTAAGTTTATTCTCATATAGTTTAAGTGGACATCTGGATAACCATTTCTTTAAAAATTTTTTAGGTCTATAGCCTAATTGATCGTCAATATTTGGGCCGCAATGCTCATAAACTCTATGAGTTTTAAATTCAATTAAAACTGGCTGGATATTTTTTTTTATATAATTTTTTGCCATCAATGTTTTTTTATAAACTTTTTCTACATCGTTTCCATCTTCATTAAATGACCTTATTCCAATTGATTTTGATACATTGGTAATGTCATGAGGTTTTGAATTTCTTATATCAAGATCTGTAAAAGTTGAATAAAAATTATTTTCACAAATAAAAAGTATTGGTAAATTATGAATTTTTGAAAAATTTAAAGTTTCATAGTATGCCCCAGACTCAGTGGCCCCATCTCCAAAATAAACTATTGTTAAAACATTATTTTTAAGCAATTTATTTGTAAGAGCTACACCTGCAGCTATTGATATCGAACTTCCAACTATTGGAACACAACCTAAAATCCCTGCTTTAATATCATGCAAATGCATTGATCCACCCAAGCCTTTTACACAACCTGTTTCTTTGCCATAAATTTCTCCCACTAGAGATCTTATCGAACCGCCTTTCGAAATATAATGTGCGTGAGATCTATGATTGCTAAGTATAAGGTCTGTTTTTTTTAAGTTTGCTGAAACTCCCGTTGATATTGCCTCTTGACCAATTGATAAATGAACTGGGCATCTAATTTCATTTTTTGGGTACTCACTAACAATTTTCTCTTCTACAGCTCTAGTAAGAAGCATATCAAGATAAAAATTGTATTTTAACCTAGACGTAATCATTTAAGAGAGTTTTAAACAAAAAAAGGATCAATAAATATATAAAATTTCAAATAATCTATAAAAATTTTTTTCAGTGCATAAATCAAGCCAATTGAGCTATTAGTACTGGTCAGCTGCACGCATTACTGCGCTTCCACATCCAGCCTATCAAC
>MDSV01128170.1_pt1 | contig 11334 bp, 10 predicted proteins | sample 810851 | NCBI WGS metagenome assembly MDSV01 (sample SAMN05326640, study PRJNA326480) | marine metagenome | isolation source: seawater | place: Atlantic Ocean: North East | collected 2012 | reverse complement strand
TGCCGTAATCGGGCGAGCACTTGCATCTGATGCGGAGGTGCTTATTTTCGATGAACCACTTGTAAACGTCGACCGTTATGCCCGAAGTGGTATTTTGAAGCTCTTGGATACCTTGTGCCACGAGCAGAACAAAACCCTCATTTTGGTATCTCACGATATGACAGCCATCCGTCAATCTGTGCACAGAGTCATCTATCTTGACGAACAAATATTGTTTGATGGAATGCCTGATGATTTACCAGATATCATTCAGCTTGCAGAACAGAGAGGGATAGAGAACGTTCATTCACCATCAACACCAGCCTCCGTTGTAATCTCAACAACGACTTCTGGTCAACAGTCGGAGGAATTAGAGTGAGTTTCAGCAAGCCGATTGTAGAATTTCTTTCCCCTCTACTGGAATTGATCGCACCTCTTGTTCCAGGAGATGTCTTTCCCTACTTCTTCCAATTGCAAATTTTACAAAAATCACTCATTGCATCCCTTCTTGTCACAATCGTGGCTGGGTTTTATGGATCTTTTTTGTTGATGCGAAACCTTTCCCTAATGGGAGATGGTCTTGCTCACGTTTCATTTGGTGGTGTAGCAATTGGTATCGTACTTGGAGCTACCTCGCCGTTGTGGTATGCGCTTCTCTTGAGTATTGTATCTGCAGTGTTAATCTTTGAATTGGAAGAACGCGACATCTTAACTGGAGATGCATCCATTGCAATTTTCCTTACCGGTATGCTTGCACTGGGCCTCGTTGTCTTGAGAATATGGGGCGGTGGAATTACATCGGATATCGAAGGATATCTGTTTGGAAACCTCTTGCTAATCAGTTTCGAGGACCTCGATTTGATTATTATTGTGGCCGTGTTAAGTTTAGGTTCCCTGTTCATCCTTCACAACGCATTGTTAGCAACGACTATCGATTCGCTAGCTGCACGTGTTCAAGGCCTTCCAGTCCGATGGATCGGTTTGTGGTTCAGTGTCACTATCGCCGCAGTGGTAGTTTCAATGGTTCAAGTCATTGGAACACTTCTTGTTACTGCTTTGTTGGTTACTCCGGCTGCAACCGCTCAACTGGTTGGAAGGAGTTACAGAGGTTGTATGCTTTGGACACAATTCTTTGGCCTCGCTTCTGTAATGATTGGCCTGTACGCATCCTCCGAATTTAAAACTGGAAGTGGTTCGATGATTGCCCTTGTCTCTGCAATCATATTCGGTCTGGTTCTCTTTGGACGAACAATGTATTTCAACAAGACAAAAAACCTCAACCCATGATTCCATTCTCGGGATATGGAAGATTGATGTACCCACTTCGTTGTCTTCAGTTCATGAACCCCATTGTCAAATCCTTGCTCGAATTCAATCAAGCCTTTGAAATTCCTAAACTCGATGCCCCTGGCCTCGGTCCTGATGAATTGATAGAATTGAGAATTAAACTCCTCACTGAAGAAGTACAAGAATACGCTGAGGCCGCTCGAGCAGGTGATCTGGTCGAAGTCCTCGATGCATTGGCAGACATCGGCTACATCCTTGCTGGAACCATCATCAATCACGGTATGCAAAACATCTACGATGATGCCTTCAATGAAGTCCATCGTAGCAACATGGCGAAACTTGTTGATGGGAAAGTCATTCGACGAGAGGACGGGAAGGTGCTCAAGCCAGAAGGATGGCAGCCTCCTCAACTCGCTCAGTTCTTGCAATGAATTGATGAATACCTTCGCAGTGCGAAGGACATGACCTCTCGTCCTGTTGCACTTGTTACTGGCGGAGGCCGAGGTATTGGCGCTGCTATCAGTCGACGATTGGCAACCGATGGATACGATGTTCTTCTCACATACAATACCTCATCAAAGCCGGCAGAAATGGTGGTCGATGAGATTCGATCATCCGGTGGCGATGCCCTTGCCATCAAGGTCGATTGTTCGGATGAAGGGGAAGTTGGACTTCTTGGAATCCATGCATGGATGAACAGAACCATTCAGGCACTTGTCCTCAATCATGGGCGTTACGACCGAGTTCCTGCAAATGAGATGGAACTTAGTGACTTGCGTCGAACAATGAAGACCAATTTCGAAGGTGCTGTGAACGTTTGGAAAGTTGTCCAACCTCATCTTGCTTCGAATGCAAACATCGTTGTTGTTGGTTCACAACTTGCAACACGAGGTTCGCCACACGGTGCTGATTATGCTGCTTCAAAGGCCGCTCTGAGTACGTGGGCTCGCTCTCTTGCACTTGCGGTTGGCCCTGAAGGTAAACGCGTCAATGTGCTTGCACCTGGCTATGTTGACACCGATATCCTTGCTGGAGATTCCAATGAGAAACGTGCGCAACGAGAGCAGGAAGTTCCACTCAAGCGAATTGGTACTGGAGATGACATGGCTTCTATTGTCTCGTTCTTGCTTGGAGAAGACGCTGCTTACATCACCGGAGCGGTTCTTCACGCCAATGGCGGGCTCTACTTGCCTTAGACGCATCTTCATCAAGGGTTGGCGCGAAGCAGAACCATGACCGAGGCTTGGGATGACGATGGTGCGTTTGAGCACGTCGCAGACCAAGAGGTCAGTGAAGTCGATCTTGTCGAGCGAGACCCGTTTGACCTCTCCAAGGCCCTTGAGGGGGCAGCATTGGAGCATTTGCACCCCTCAGTCAAACGATTTCGTTTGCATAGTGAATTTGAACCATCTGGAGATCAACCTGGCGCAATAGATGAACTGGTCAAGCAATTGGAAGATGGACAGGAACGATGTATCCTCCTTGGTGTTACTGGCAGCGGGAAGACCTTCGCTATGGCCAACATGATTGAACGATTGAACATCCCTACCCTGATTCTAAGTCACAACAAAACCCTTGCACGTCAATTGTATCATGAGGTTGCAGGGTACTTCCCAGAGAACGCTGTTGAGTACTTCGTTTCTCATTACGACTACTACCAGCCCGAAGCATACCTCGCAAAGCGTGATTTGTACATTGACAAGGAAATGTCAATCAATGAGCGTATCGAACAAGAACGCTTTGCTGCTGTTGCAAGTCTTGTTAGTCGACCCGATTGCGTAATTGTTTCTTCCGTATCCTGCATTTACGGTCTGAATCCTCCCGAAACGTTCCTTGAGCATCATGCTCGTGTCCACAAGGGACAGGAAATTGACCCACAGGACCTCGTACGTGAGCTGGTTGCCCTCCAATACACCAGAACGACCACAGACCTCTCAAGAGGAGAATGCAGGCTACGTGGTGAGGTTCTCGATGTGTGGATGCCATCTCGAGACGATCCGCTACGAATCCGATTCGACCTTGATGGAGTGACTCATGTACAAGTCTGTGATCCTGTCTCATGGGAGGTCCTCGATGACCTGGATGAAGCTTGGATTCATCCCAAGGAATTCTTCATGACCAGTGAGGAACGCTTTGAACAGGCCCTTGAAAGCATTGAGGATGAATTGCAACTTCGTTTAACAGAATTCGACATGCAGAACAAATTCATTGAGCGACATCGCCTTGAACAACGTACGCAGTATGATTTGGAGATGTTGCGAGAGATTGGGCATTGTCAAGCCATTGAGAATTACTCCTTACATTTTGATGGACGTCAACCCGGTGAACGGCCGTACTGTTTGCTCGACTTCTTTGCTGCATGTGCACGACAGTTCCACGGTGATCCAAAGAAATTCTTGGTTATCATGGACGAATCACACGTCACATTACCACAGGTTGGAGGCATGTATTTCGGAGACAAATCACGAAAGGACAGTTTGATTGAGCACGGATTCCGATTGCCAACTGCAGCGGATAATCGCCCTCTCAAGATGCCTGAATTCCAACACCTTGTCCCACAAATGGTGTACGTTTCTGCAACACCCGGAGAACGTGAGCTGCGTCATCTGTGTGAAGTTACCAAACAAAAAGTCCCTCTCGGCCTTGAACACGTCGCTTCAGCAGGTGGAGCAAAACCTGGCGAGAAAAAGAAGAAGCATCCAGATTCTGAAACGATGTACGAACTGCTTCAGTCCATTGGAGGGATAGCAAAAATGGAACTGCGGCCTACAGGTTTGCTCGATCCGAACATCGAAGTTCGGCCGACTGAAGGCCAAATTGCTGATCTCCTATCCGAAATTAATCTTCGAATCGAAAGAGGAGAGCGTTGTTTGGTAACGGTACTGACTATCAAATTCGCTGAAGAAGTTGCCGAATATCTCAATCGGATGGGTGTTCGTTCACACCATTTGCACTCTGAAATTGATACCATCGAACGTACCGAGATTCTCAATGCTTTACGAATAGGGCACATCGACGTAGTTGTTGGAATCAACCTCTTGCGAGAAGGTTTGGATATTCCAGAAGTGAGTCTGGTGGCAATCTTCGATGCTGATCGCCAAGGATTCCTACGAAACGAGCGTTCTCTGCTTCAGACCATTGGACGTGCTGCTCGCAATGAAAACGGGAGAGTGCTACTCTATGCGGACGGAATGAGTCCAGCAATGGAAGCCAGTATTCGACAAACGCTCGAACGTAGAAAACGACAGGATGCACACAACAAGGCGAACGGTATCGTTCCAAGAACCATCATCAAGGCACTCCCACAAATGGGGTCAGAAGCTGATGAATTGATTGCAGGGACTGCAACTGCAAAGGATGGAAAACGTAGGCTTGTTGCCAAGAAAGGTGGTCGAAAGGATGGCGATTGGGCTTCAAAATTCAATCTAGGGGCAGGTGCTTGGGCTCAAACTGAAAAGAAAACTCCAATTGAAAATTCAAAAATTCAATTGACTTATGACGAGCCTGATGATGTGAAATCATCCTTGACTCGTGAACAACGTTTGGATTTGTTGAAGGAACTAAAATCTGCAATGAAAGAGGCTGCGAAACAACTCGATTTCGAAGAGGCTGCCCGGTTACGTGATCGAATATTCGAACTCGAACAAACGCTTTGATTACTTGGAAAGTCGCGTAGCTGCCTGTTCCAGCGTTTCGTTCTCTTGGCGAAGTGAACGAATGTAGCGTGCGATTGTCTCATCCGAACCTTCCAGATCGTACAAGTCACCCACCCATTCAAGAGGCTCGTCTAAGGTATGACTTGCACCAGAATCGAATCGCCTCCATAGGGAACATTCGCTTCCATCTTGTGCCATCGTTTGCAAAAACCAAGGAACATCGACCATTGGGTTTTGACAGACAAGGTTTGCTTCTGTCACCGTTACAACCCAACAACGGCCCTGGCTGTAGGGGATTTCTGCGGCATCGAGGAATTCGGTGACGTCCTCTCGTTCAGCACCTGGTTGTAGCCAGATGAACGGTATTGTACGTCCTTGAAGCAACCATTGTCGCAAGGAACTGAGAACCCTGTCAGGCGAAAGGAAGAGAACAAACAACTCCTGTTCGCTTGATTGCCATGGCTGGTTTCGAATCGGTCGCCCAAGAAGTGTATTGCCTGCATCCTTGGGATGGACAGGAACCATTCGGTATCCCAAATGCCCAGCATCATGGAATGCTTGATGTGCTGGGCGATCGCTACGCAGTCCAGCACCAAGGATATGGACGGTTTGAATCGTTTGCAGCCATTCATCCCTCTCCATGATAATCCCATTTCGTCTTTGGTTTTCAAAGGCTGTTTCCCTATGGATGAAAACTGCGATTCAAAAGGGGAAGCACTTGTTACATATCATGAACTACCTCATCATCGGCGGAAACAGTGACATAGCGACCGAAGTTATCGAACGACTTACAACCAACGGACATCATATTCATGCGCTCGTACGAAACGAAGAAGACGCCTCTCGACTTCAATCGCAAGGGTACACAACAACAGTCGGAGACGCTACAAAAGAAGCAGACATCAAGCGCTGCGTCGAAGAAGCAAAGGAAAAAGGAGACATCGACGGTATTCTTCACTGCGTTGGATCGATTCTCATTCGCCCTCCTCATGCCCTCAACCAAGATGCATTCGAAGATGTCATTACAACCAACTTGACCTCTGCATTCCTCACACTCTCCATCGGTGGTAAGGCCATGCTTCGACAAGGGCAAGGACGGATGGTGTTCACCTCCAGTGTAGCAGGTTCTCTCGGATTGGTCAATCATGAAGCCATTGCCGCTGCAAAAGGTGGAATCGAAGCAATGGTTCGTTCAGCTGCTGCTACCTATGCACGGCGTGGACTGCGAATTAATGCGGTAGCTCCTGGATTAACGGATACCAAGATGGCAACAAAGATTCTCGCAAGCGATGCAATGCGCGATGCTGCATCTCAAAAGATTCCAACACAACGCATCAATCAGAAACAGGAAGCTGCCTCTGCAATGCATTGGCTTCTAACCGATGCTCCTGACAACTTGACCGGTCAAGTCCTACACCTTGATGGTGGTATGGCAAACGTCCTTGTTTGAGGGAGAGCATGAAGGCGATCATTGTCGGTGCTGGATTGGCAGGATGTGCAGCCTCGCTTGCTCTTGAAAAGCACGGATACAAATGCACCCTCATCGAGTCTTCTGAAAAGGCAGGAGGGCGCATGAGAAGTACAACAATCGGAGACTACAATGTCGACGTTGGTTTCCACGTCCTACATACAGCATATCCAACACTCGAGCGTTGGCTTAATCTGGACCTCCTCGAACTTGAACCAATGGATGCAGCCACTGATTTAATCCAACCATCAACAGGAAAAATCTCCACGCTTGGTGACCCCTTACGCTCACCTTCTACGTTGTTTCCAACCCTCTTTTCTGCAGGAATATGGAATGCATTACGAATGCTACGTTGGCGATTATCCACACGAAAACGCGACCTTGAGATTGCAATGGATCGTCCATCAATGCCATTGGACACGTACTTTCATTCAATGCGATTCAGCAAGTCGTTTCAATCGTCATTCCTTCAACCGCTGTTCGCAGGAATTACATTAGATGATGAACGAAAAGAGCGTTCAGCGTTCGCTTCGTTTACCTTCTCAGCAATGTCTCATGGCAACATGACCATGCCAAAAAAAGGGATTGAAGCCGTACCAAACCAATTGCTTGAACGTCTCAATTCAACCAAGATCATGTACAAGACAGTCGTTGAATCCATCTCGAAGGATTCTGTGACGCTTGCAGATGGAACAACACTCGAAGCCGATCTTGTCATTCTTGCAACACCGCAGCATGTTGCACAGAAACTCCTCGGAATGACCAGCAATCCTCGACAAAAGGAGACTGCTACCTACGTTTTTGAATGCCAACAAAGCCCTTTGAAGCGGGCACGATTGCTTTTGAATACAGAATATGGAAACAGTGAGAACAAAGTTCTGCATGTCCATGTTCCTACGCTCTTGCATTCTGCATCTTCGCATCTTCTTGTTGCTACTGTCATCGGAAAGCACTCTCGCCTGCATGATCAGAACGAGGAACAGGAAAAGATTCGCAAAGAACTGGTTGCTTGGTTTGGCTCTGATGCTGAAGAGTGGCCGCTTGTTGGCACAACGTACGTCGATTATGCCCTCCCCTCAAGCAGCACAACTGCCGTAGGTAGGGAGCGATTGGAGCTTATGGTCGACGATGTTTATTGCATTGGCGACCATACAATGCATCCATCTGTTCATGGTACGCTTCGTTCAGTAGAGCGCTTATTGGAACATCTTGAGATTCCAATCCCCATGAAAGGTTGATGAAGTGAAACGATGGCGGTCAAGCATGGCCATTGACCCCAACGACTTTGACGTCCCTGTCAAGGATTATTCCTTCAGCAAGGTGACGTCGACGACTTCCCTTATCGACCAAATGGCACAAGCAGGTGGATTTACTGCTACGAAACTTGCCAAAGCACGAGACATTTTGCTGCAAATGCGTGCAGAAGTGGATGCTGTCGAAGGGGATTCGGGTCAAGTTTGCAATTGGCTCTCCTTCCCTGCATGCTTGTGTGCAACAGGAACTCGTTCGTTCTTTATCGAGGCAATCAAGACCAAGATGTTCAACGTTGTATCTACAACCTGTGGTACGCTTGACCATGATATTGCTCGCTCGTACAAGGACTACTACCACGGTGCCTTTGAACTCGATGATATCGAACTTGGTGAGCATGAATTGATGAGACTCGGGAACGTTATCGTTCCGAATGCATCCTACGGAGAGATCATCGAAGCAGTGGTCATGCCTGCTCTTGAAGACATCTACAACGATCGGCTCGAGGAAACAGGGAAAACTGGTGCTGATGCTTGGCTTGGTTTCGGTTCCATCCACCTCGTATGGGAACTAGGAAAGCGAATTGGTAAGCCGAATTCACTGATTTACTGGGCTTGGAAAAACCAGATTCCGGTGTGCATCCCTGGCATTACCGATGGTTCCATTGGCGCTCAATTGTTCATGTTCCGACAAAAGCATCGGGACTTCCATATCGATACACTGGCTGATGAACAAGTCATGTCGGATTTAACTTGGGACGTTGCTACCTCGAACGCACTCATGGTAGGTGGAGGAATCTCCAAGCATCACGTTATTTGGTGGAACCAATATCGTGGTGGCCTCGATGCAGCAGTCTACGTTACTACAGCTCCAGAACACGATGGAAGCCTTTCTGGTGCTCGATTGCGTGAAGCCATCAGTTGGGGCAAGATGCGGCCAGAGGCTCCAAACGTCTGTGTTGAAGGAGATGCGAGCGTCTTGCTTCCTCTGATTGGAAGTGACATCTTCAATCGTTAAGTTTCCCAGCAAGATAGACCATCATCGCTGTACGGAGAGGACTGGTTGGTTGCCAACCTTGGCCATCGCACTGCTCTAGGACATCATGGATTTGTCCCAGTGAGGGTCGCGTTGATTGGTGAGCAGCATTGATTGGAACGACCGCTATCGTTGGAGAAGATGGCTGATCAAGCAACGTTGCAGTAAATTGACCAGTTGAACCTGCTCGTGTTCGATTGTAGAGCATTTGCATTTCATGGTGCGTTTGTTGGGTCGACCAACGACGACGTCCTGCGATATCGATGTGGTTTGGTAACTCGGGTTGATGCAATGCTATGCGGACTAGGGCATCAACAACATCCGATTCCGCTACCCAATAGTGGGATTCATCCCCCTTGATGTTTGAGTCGATTGAAGCCCATATTGTATCAAGACCTGGATTGATGAGGCCATGATTCTCTCCAGAAGGGAGCACATCATGCAATACCATGGAACACTGTCCATTGATTTCAATGGTATTCATTTCGTTGAAGAGGGTGAATACTTGATCAGCATCGCTGGTTGCAGTAACCTTCGCAATGCCTGCTTCCAACAATGTTGCATGTTGTTGACGTATGAACTGAACATCACCATCATCAAGACACAGTTCGACATCAAACATGAGTAAACGTTCTATGAAGGACTGAGCGATGGAGCCATCGATTGGATGGACACGCACTCGAACCATTCTTCTCACGCAATGAATGCCTCAATGGCTTGGCGAGTGATATCGATTACAAGATCGACTTCCTTGGAGGTGATTGCGAAGTTTGGCGTGTATCGCAGAGCATTGACACCACCATGAATGACACCAAGCCCGTGCTTACGGCACCATACTTCCACTTTTTCGAATCCGACTACTTGGAGTGTATCTGGATTCAATTCAGCTGAAACAAGCAAGCCAGTCCCTTGAACTTCCAAAATCTGTTCAGGGTAGAGAGCTTGCAGCCCCTGCAATTTCTCGACCATCTCCTTCCCACGGTCACGAATGTTATTCCTTAATTCTGGCGTGATGTTGTCGAGAACTGCGACAGCAGTTTCGAGAGCACGTGGGTTTGTTGTCATCGTATTTCCGTAGATTCCGACCACGTAGAGTTCGCTTGCTCGCTTGTTCATCCCCAGAACTGAGAGAGGGTACTGTCCTGCATTCAGTGCCTTTGACCATGCTTCGAGATCCGGCGCCTCCGCATCTTCAAATCCTTCGTAATCGACTACAGAGAGACATCCTTGGCCTCTCAAGCCTGCTTGTACAGAATCGACCATGAGCATCGAACCGTGTTCGAGTGTCAAGCGTCGGGCTTCATCATAGAAGGCTCGTTCAACGCATCGCCCAGGACTACCTTCTCCTTGAACGGGTTCCAAAGCCATCATTTCAATGAAGAATCCTTCATCATCAGCACGCTTGAACATTGCTTGCAGTGCTTCGATATCATTCGCTGGAACGAGAAGCAAGTTGTCCATATCTCTGAACGTTGCAAGATTCTTCTTGTATCCATCCATGCATGAATGGGAGATTTGTGCAGGACGGCCGGTTCGACCGTGGAAGGCCCGCTCAACTGCAAGCAACTTGGTTGGTTTGCCCTCATGGCGGCCACCAGGGTCAGTCATGTGCTTCGCATTCACATCAGCGATTCGCAAGCCTACTGTTACCGATTCTGAACCACTGTTCATGCAGATGAAGCGGTCAAATGGACAAGAACCACGGGTATGGCCGAGCTCTTTGCGAAGTCGATCGCCGAGGCGCTTCTGGGAAAACGAGGGTGTCATGACATTGGCCATAACCCAATTCTCGCTCATTGCATCGATGATGGACGCTGGACCGTGCCCGCTTCCGAGCATCCCATATCCACCGTTGTCATGGAGTACTGCACCGCATGCAGTAACCAACCATGGTCCTCGGCCAGCGATAGGGATGTAAGGATTGACCGTTGCTGCAGAATAGAAGTTGACATAATCGGACTGCAGGTGTAGAATGAGGTCTGCCTCTGGAAGAGACATGATCTCTTCTCCGAATTCATCCATCAGGTTCTGATGCATGCTGCCAGCCTCGTGGATGGCCTGGACTAGTTCGGCATCGGTGTTGCAAAAATCTAGTATGACATCATCGTTCAGTCCAACAGTCTCTTTTGGGCCACTTGAAGCCCGAATGGTGTGTAAGAGGGTGATAGGATTATCCGCCATGTGTTAACGCTACCAAAGTAGTCCTTTGAACATAGCCCTGTAGCCATGTTCTCCAACCGTTGCAATGGATACACAAGCTCTGAAGCGCACAGATAAAATGTAAATTCCAATTGAAATATCTCTAAAATTGGATTTTCAAGCCCGGGCATATGGATCAATAATCTACTCTGCTCGTCGATTTCAATTCTAATTGAAAACGCAATCTCTCAGAAATCAAAACCCTATACAATTTGAAAATTATACGACATTCATTTTTGAAAATATTTTGTATTCCCCAATATAGATTGTATACAATAATAACTAAATTCCAATTGAAAAGTTAATTTTTGTTGTCGAAGAGTATATATGTCGTCTCGGGGGAAGGCCTTCTAACCGGGCATGACCCGAGGAGATGGGAAAAAATGGCAGACAAAGAATACAACATCCAGGAATTAGTACACCGGGATGTCTATGTGAACGACAAAAAAGTAGGAACGA
>MDSV01043089.1_pt1 | contig 11335 bp, 12 predicted proteins | sample 810851 | NCBI WGS metagenome assembly MDSV01 (sample SAMN05326640, study PRJNA326480) | marine metagenome | isolation source: seawater | place: Atlantic Ocean: North East | collected 2012 | reverse complement strand
TTTTTCTTCTTCTGAAAAGCCTCCCTCTGGACCAACTGCAAGATCTATAGACGGAAGTAACTCTAAATCTTGAACACTATTTCTAGCTTTAGGGTCTAAAAAAATTTTACTTTTTGATTTCGACAAAGATACCCATTCGTGTAAAGGACTGGAGTAAATTTTAGGAACCCAATTCAAGCCAGATTGTCCACAGGAATTTAAAGCTATTGACTTCCATCTCATGATTTTTTTTTCACTAGGCAACTTAGAAAATTTAGTTTTTTTTGTTTTTAAGCTGCTGATGGAATCAATTCCTGATTGGCAAACTTCTCTTATAACTTTGTCAAAAGATTTAATTTCTGCAACCCCAATATTTATAGACGGAATCTGTTTTTTTTGAAAATTTATATCAGAGATTCTTTCTAATGTAATATTTTTTTTATTTAGTTCTATGACTTTTGCATTGAAAAAATATCCATTTCCATTAAACAACTCAACTTCTTGCTCTTCTTTAATATTTATTACTTTTAAGTGATGAGAAGCTGCTAAGTTTATATTAATTGATTTTTTTTCTTCCTTTTTAAAAGGATAAAAAATTCGTGGTATTCTCATTGGATAGATCGTACATTATTTTTAAAAAAAACTGATATTGCAAATGAAAATAATTCTAATTAGACATGGCGAAGCCGCTTCGTCTTGGGAAAAATCCGCAGATCCGGGGTTAAGCAATTTAGGAAAAGCTCAGGCTGAAGAGTGTTCAAATGAATTATTAAAAATAAAAAACATAAGCTCTTTCAGTTTGATTTCAAGTCCTTTAACTAGAGCAAGGGAGACTTCTGAACCACTCTCTAGAAAAATAAATATACCTATTTCCATAAATCCTCTTTTTGCTGAAATACCATCGCCTGGTATCAATTTATCTGAAAGGAAAGAATGGTTGCAAAAAATATTTAAAATGAAATTATCAGATTTAGAGACGCCTCAAAAAAAATGGAAAGATGCGATAATTGCTGAAATTAAAAATTTAAATAACCCTACAATTATTTTTTCACATTTTATGGTTATTAATATTATAGTTAGCTACTTAAAGGAAAGTGATTTTGTAGTCAGTTTTTACCCTGATAATTGTTCAATGACGAACCTATCAAAAAATAATAAAGGGGAAATCGAATTAATAAGTTTAGGTTCTGAACTTCAGACTGAGTTAAATTGAATAAATGGTAAGTAATCAAGAAAGAAGGACATTGAGATATCAAGTCGGGATATCTTTGAGAAGATATTTTAAAGAACTTGATGGCAGTAAAGCTTCTGAGGTTTACCAAATGGTTATGAATGAAGTAGAAGGACCTATGCTTGAAGAAGTTATGAATTTCTGCAATGGAAATAAATCTGAGGCTTGTAAAGTTCTTGGAATAAATAGAGGTACTTTAAGAAAAAAACTCAAACAGCATAAAATTAAATAATTAATGTCCAAAAATAAATCTATCAAAGTTAAGAGAGCTTTAATAAGCGTTTCTGATAAGAAAGGTATCGTTGATTTTGCTAGAAAACTTTATAAATTAAATATAGAAATTATATCAACCGGAGGTACTGAAAAATTATTAAGAAAAAATAAAATACCTGTAGTTTCTGCAGAAAAATTTTCAGGTTCACCGGAAATGATGGGAGGAAGAGTGAAAACTTTGGTTCCACAAATTCATAGTGGAATTCTTTCTCGCCGAAAAGAAGATAAAGAGGAAATCAAAAAATACGGTATTAAAGAAATTGACCTTGTAGTAGTTAATCTCTACCCATTCGAAGAAACAATTAAGAAACCTGATATTGAATTAGATGAAGCAGTAGAAAATATTGATATCGGAGGACCTACAATGTTGAGATCAGCAGCTAAAAATTTTTTTCATGTCGCTGTAGTTTCATCTCCAAATCTGTATGATTCATTTATCGCCAACTTGCAAAATGACAATGGTAAGTGTTCATATGAAACTCGAAAAAAATTATCTTTAAAAGCTTTCGAGCATGTGGCTAATTATGATATTGCCATTGCTAACTTTTTATCAACCTTTAATGACGAGATGCCAGAAAACATTTTTAGTAGTCATAAATTGAAACAAGTATTGAGGTATGGTGAAAACCCCCATCAAAAAGCAAATTTCTATATAAGTCCTGGATCTAAGGGTGCTGGAATCACATCCGCGGAACAGATTCAAGGAAAAGAACTTTCTTACAATAATATTGCTGATACCGATGCAGCTATTGAATGTGTTTCCAATTTTGAAAAGCCTTCTTGTGTGATTGTAAAACATGCAAATCCTTGTGGCGTTGCTTCTGGAAAAACTTTACTTGAAGCCTATGTGAAAGCTTTTTCTTGTGATGAAACCTCTGCATTTGGAGGCATAATTGCTTTCAATAAAGCCTTGGATAAATTCACTGCAAAAAAAATTATTGATAATCAATTTGTAGAGGTCATTGCAGCACCAGCCATTAATCCTGCAGCAAAAAAAATAATTGCTGCAAAAAAGAATGTTCGTCTTTTATTAATTAAAGATTTATTTAGAAAGCCATCGGGGTTTAAAACTTTAACAATGAATCAAGGTATTCTGGTTCAAAATGTTGACGACGGACTAGTATCAAAAAAAGATTTAAAAGTTTTAACTAAGAGAAAACCAACTTCCAAACAAATTAACGACGCCTTATTTGCCTGGCGGGTAGGTAAGTATGTCAAATCCAACGCAATTGTTTACGCAAAAAATAATATGACTCTTGGCATAGGGGCGGGTCAAATGAGTAGAATTGATAGTGCTGAAATTGCCGTAAGCAAAGCCAAAAAAGGAGGTTTTAATCTTAAAGGAGCTACAATGGCATCGGATGCATTTTTTCCTTTTAGAGATAGTATTGATGAGGCTGCAAAAAATGGGATTCAATGTGTTATCCAACCTGGTGGATCAATTAGGGATAAAGAAGTTATTGAAGCAGCAAATGAAGCTAATATGATCATGTTTTTCACAAACATGCGTCACTTCAGACATTAATATGAAAGTTTTGGTAATAGGCTCTGGAGGAAGAGAACATGCACTTGTTTGGAAACTTGCTCAAAGTAATTTATGTAAGAAAATTTTTGTTGCTCCTGGAAATGCTGGTACTGCTGATGAACCAAAAACAGAAAACGCAGACATAAGTGCTGAAGACTTAGAAGGTCTTTTGGCATTTGCAAAAAAGATGGAAATAGATATCACTATTGTAGGTCCTGAAGCTCCATTAGTTTTAGGCCTTATTGATCTATTCGAAAAAAATAATTTACTGTGTCTTGGTCCTAATAAACTTGCTGCTCAAATGGAAGGCTCGAAGATCTTCATGAAAGATGTTTTAAAGAGAGGGAATATTCCTACTGCCAAATATGAAGTATTTACGGATTCTGAGTCTGCGAGAAAATTTTTAGAAACCTGCGATGTCCCCATTGTTCTAAAAGCAGATGGGCTTGCGGGTGGAAAAGGTGTAATCATTGCTAGTTCTAGAGATGAAGCTTTTGAAGCACTGAATTCTCTAATGGTGGACCAAAAACTTGGGTCTGCTGGAGACAAACTTGTTATCGAAGAGTTTCTTAGAGGCGAAGAAGCTAGTTTCATAGTTTTGTGTGATGGTAAAAGTGTCATTCCTTTAGCTAGCTCTCAAGATCACAAACAAAGAGATGATGGTGACAAAGGGCCCAATACTGGTGGAATGGGTGCATACTCCCCTGCTCCATTAATCACTGAAGAGCTAAATGCAGAAATTATGAAAGACATAATTCTCCCAACTTTAGCTGAACTAAAAAGAAGAGACATAGACTATAGAGGTTTTTTATATGCTGGTTTGATGATCGATGAGCAAAAAATTAAAGTCTTGGAATATAACTGTAGGTTTGGGGATCCAGAAACTCAGCCCATATTGATGAGAATGAAAAGTGATTTCCTTGATTTATGCTTGAAGGCTGCAAAACAAGAACTAAAAGGAGAGCAGATTGAGTGGGATGAAAGATTTGCTTTAGGTGTTGTCATGGCTTCAAATGGCTATCCTGAAAAATATGAAACTGGTTTTCCAATTTTAGGAATAAATGAAGAGAATGAAACTACTAAGGTTTTTCATTGCGGAACTAAGAAAGAAGGTGAGGAGATTCTTTCAAATGGTGGACGAGTTCTTTGCGTCACTGGATTAGGCAATGATTTAAGTAATGCTTTTGAAAAAACTTATGAAGCTACATCGAAAATAACTTGGAATGGTGCCTTCTATAGAAAAGATATAGGAAAGAGGAATCAGTAATTTTCCTTTAGCTTTTTAAATAAAATTATTAGCTCATTTTGCGAGAATCTCTTTTAGTGCTCTTCCAGGACTTGGCTCTTTCATAAAGCTCTCGCCAATGAGGAAAGAATGAATACCTTGCTCTTTCGAAAATAAAATATCTTCTCTAGAACTTATACCGCTTTCAGAAACTATGATTACATCTTTGGATATTTCCTTGGATAATTTGATGGCTAAATTTTTATCGACCTCAAAAGTTGTAAGATCTCTATTGTTTATGCCGACCAATTTAGGATCAATAGTTAAAGCTTTATTTAATTCTTCGTGAGAGTGAACTTCAATTAAAACATCAAGATTAAGCTCTTCTGCCAATTGAGAAAAGTCTTTTAATTGCACTAAATCGAGAGCAGCAACTATCAAAAGTATACAGTCTCCGCCTGAAGCTTTTGTTTCATATATTTGATATGAATCAATCAAGAAATCCTTTCTTAAAATTGGTAATGTACAGTTGTTTCTTACCAAATCTAGGTACTCCAATTTTCCCTGAAAAAATGGTTCGTCTGTTAAGACACTTAATGAGGTGGCGCCATTTGCTTCATAATCCTCTGCAATCTTTTTTGGTTCAAAATCCTCTCTTATAATGCCTTTACTCGGAGATGCCTTCTTGATTTCAGCAATAATAGCTGTTTCTTCTTTAGAAACTTTCTTTGAAATCTCTTCTATAAAGCCTCTTTTCTGATATTTTTCAAAATCTTCTTCTAAAGACGAAATTGGTCTATAAGAAATAGACTTTTCAAGAGATTCTTTTGTGATTTCTATTATTTTATCAAGCTGATTCATTTAAATTATTAGAAAAAGTTGCTAATTCTTTAAGCTTATCTTTGGCTAATCCAGTCCTAATTATATCAATTGCTATCTCAAATGATTTTTCAAAGCTACTTACTAGGTCAGATACATAAATTACCGCAGCAGAATTTAAACTCGTTATGTCTTCGCCAGATTTAAAGCCTTCATTTTGAAGAGTTGCTTTCATGAGCTGCAGACTTTCCTGTGGTGAATTTATCTGTAAATCGTTCAAATCTTTTTGATAAATATCAAAAACTTTTGGATCAATTTCATATTCTGAAATTTTGTTATTTTTTAATTCTGCTACAAATGTTTTTTCTACTGAACTTATTTCATCGAGCCCATCTTTCGAATGAAAAACCATCGCTTTTGTTGTTCCGAGATTTTTTAAGGTTTCTGCAACAGGCAAAATCCACTGAGAATCATAAACTCCAATACATTGCCTTTTTGCATCTGCAGGATTTGTAAGAGGACCAAGTAAATTAAATATAGTCTTATCGGCAATTCGTTTTCTTACCGGCATGACATATTTCATTCCTGGGTGAAAATTTTGAGCGAACATGAATCCTATTCCTATTTCTTCAATACATCTTGCTACTTGGTTTGGGTTTAAATTCAAATTTACATTTGCTGCCTCTAATACATCTGCGCTTCCACTTTTTCCGGTTGCAGTCCTATTCCCATGTTTAGCAATTTTTACTTTTGCGGCTGCTGCTACCAAACCAGCAGTTGTTGAAATATTCATCATGCTCTTTCCTAAACCTCCAGTTCCGCAGCAGTCAACTAAGTTGTCTTGTAAATTAACTTTTACTTTTAACGATGAATTTCTCATTGCTTTAACTGCTCCAGTTAATTCATCTGATGTCTCTCCTTTTTTGGAAAGGTTCAATAAAAAGTTTTCAATTTCAATTTCTGACACTTCTCCTAAAAATATTTCTTGAAAAATAGTTGCTGACTCATCTTGTGTTAAATTTTTTGTAGACGATTTATTTATAATCTCCGAATTATTCATTTGCTATCAAGAAAATTAGAAAGAATTTTTTTTCCTTCATTAGTCATTATTGATTCAGGATGAAACTGAACTCCTGAAATTTTTAAATTAGCATGTTGTATTCCCATAATCGTTCCATTTGAAGTCCTTGCATTGACTATCAAATCTTTTGGTAAAGATTCTGATTCAATAATTAAAGAATGATATCTCGTGACAGCCAAATTATTGGCTATATTTTTAAATAAAAAGTTAGAATCATGCTCGATAATTGAAATTTTTCCATGCATAGGCTTATTGGCCTTAATAATCTTTCCTCCAAAAGCCTCTCCAATAGCTTGGTGCCCGAGACATACCCCTAAAATAGGAATTTTATCTTTAAAAAAATTTATAAGATCTATTGAAACTCCTGCTTCTTTTGGAGAACAAGGTCCTGGAGAAATTACTAGATATTCTGGATCTAAAGCCTCTGCTTCTTGCACAGTAATCTTATCATTTCTGAAAACCTTAACTTCTTGTCCCAACTCACCAAAGTACTGAACTAAGTTATAAGTAAATGAATCGTAATTGTCTATCATCAATAGCATTAATCCATTTCCTCTATTGCTTTAATAATTGATTGAGCTTTATTCAAGGATTCTTGATATTCGGCTTCGGGATCAGAATCATACACCACCCCACCCCCTGCTCTTACGCTAAGTTCTTTATCTTGGATAACTGCGGTTCTTATGGCAATTGCTAAATCCATATTTCCTGTCCACGATAAATAGCCAATTGCGCCGCCATAAACTCCTCTTCGATCAGGCTCTAATTCGTCAATTATCTCCATAGCTCTGACTTTTGGAGCTCCAGAAAGAGTTCCTGCAGGAAAGGTAGCTTTTAGAACATCTATTGAAGAATAACCTTCATCTAATTCACCAATCACATTCGATACTAGATGCATAACATGTGAATATTTCTCTATTTTCATCTGTTCAGTAGTATCTACAGATCCAATTTTTGCAATTTTACCCACATCGTTCCTGCCTAAATCAATCAACATCAAATGTTCAGCAATTTCTTTTGGATCGTTTTTTAATTTGGAAGCCAATTCATTATCTTCTTTTTCGTTTTTACCTCTTTTAATTGTTCCGGCAATAGGTCTAACAGTAACCTCATTATTCTGTAATCTAACAAGAATTTCTGGCGAAGCTCCAACAATATGTAAATCGTCTATTTTCAAAAAATACATATACGGGCTTGGATTTAATTTCCTTAAGGACTTGTAAAGATCAATTGGAGAGTGCTCGAAAGGAGTGGTAAGCTCCTGTCCGTAAACAACCTGCATCACATCTCCTTCAACTATGTATTCTTTAATTTTTTTTATTGAATCTAGGTATTCATCTTTTGAAACAGAAGAAGAAAATTTAATTTTATTTTTAGTTTTTTTATTTTCATTTTTACCGGACGGCTCTAGAAGTTTGTTGTGTATTTCTTCTATTCTAGATAGACAGGCTGCCTCTTCATCTTCTTGTCCATTGACAACAATGAATAAAGATTTTTTTAAATTATCAAAAATGATAACTTCGTCAGAAATCATTAGTGAAATTTCGTCATATTTTAGTTTTGGTTTGCTTGACTCTTTTAATTTTCCTTCTATTTCTCTTATAGTTTCATAACTAAAATAACCAACAAGGCCCCCATGAAATTCAGGAAGTGAATTATTTTTTTCGACATGAATATTTTTTAGAAAATTATCTATTTGATCCAAAGGACTTTTAGAAAGGGAAATTTTTTTATCGGTAGGTAAACCAATAATCGAATATCTTGCCCACTTATCGCCTCCTTCTACTGATTCAAAAAAATACGAATTTTTATCATTCTCAAACTTTAAATATATCTCTAATGGAGAACCTAAATCTCCCATAATTTCTTTAAAGAAAGGTTTTTTAGTTTTCATATTCAAGAGAAGAGTCTATTAATTTATATTCTGCAAACAACTCACCTCTATTGGCTTCAACAACCTTTGTTGCCGGATAGCAGATTTTTTTTTCTGAAAATGGCTCACCTTTTGCAATTACAAATTTATTTCTATCAACAAATAAAATATCCAAAGGAATTGAAGTATTTTTCATCCACATACATCTAATTTTTCTTTTGTCATTCCAAATAAAATTAACTTGATGAAATTTAGAAAGTTTTTCTGAATACATTAATCCAATCTTTCTTTCTTCATTGTTTTTTAAATTTCTTATACAGATTTTCTTTTCTGAAGATTCAAAACCTGCATCACATTCAAAATTTTGTTTCTCTGTAGAAATCAGATTGAATGAAAAAAAACTAATTAAAATTATCTTTAAGATTTTGAATAGCATCAACATAACTAGGCTTATTAAAAATAGCAGAGCCGGCTACAAAAGTATCTGCTCCTGCAGAAGCAATATCAAAAATATTTGATTCTTTAATTCCCCCATCAACTTCTAGTCTAATATCTATTTGCTTTTCATCTATGATCTTTCTAAGGTTTGAAATCTTTGAAATTGTTTCAGGTATAAATTCTTGACCTCCAAAACCAGGAAAAACGCTCATAAGCAGAACCATATATAGTTCTTCTAGATAAGGTTTTAAAACATTTAGAGAAATATCTGGATTAAGCACTAACCCAGGTTTGCATCCTAAATCTTTAATTAATTGAATGGACTTTTCAATGTTTTTAGAAGCTTCTGGATGAAAAGTTATTGAGGTAGCTCCCGCATCAGCGAACATTTTTATAAGGTTGTCTACAGGATCAACCATCAAATGGACATCTATGGGACAATTTACCCCAGACTTTCTTAAAGACTCACAAACCATTGGTCCCACTGTAAGATTTGGAACAAAATGATTGTCCATGACATCAAAATGGATCCAATCTGCACCAGCTGAAAGGACTTCATTTACCTCATCACCTAGCTTTGAAAAATCTGCTGATAAAATTGAGGGAGCTATGATGTTGGATTGTTTTGGCATTGTAGAATTTTACCCTTCACTTATAACAACGTCTAATTGCTGAAGATCTTTTTTTGAATTTATATTTAAAGCAAGTCCATTAAAAACTTCCCCAGTAATTTCTTTTTTTGAGACAATTGGTAAAAGGAGATTTTTCCATAATTGAAGCTTTTCAAGCCTAATCCCCCTTAAGATTTTAGGATTAATAAGCCCAATACCAGAATAAGTAAATTCTTTTGAATTTTCATTCACACAAATATGATCTTTTTTTAAATTCATATCAGCTTCTTGACCTTCCCTTTTTTCTAACAAAACTAAATGACCACTCTTTTTCAAGTTATAACTTATTAGTCTTGAAAAAGGATAATCAGTCCACAGGTCTCCACTCAAAATTAGAAATGGATCATCTCCAATTAATTCTTTTGCTTTTATAAGCGCTCCCCCAGTTCCTAATATTTTTTCTTCGTGAGAATATTTTATTTGTAAGTCAAATTTTTCACCATTTCCTATATGGTCCTCTATTTTATTCCCTAGATAATGTGTATTAATAATTATTTGATCAAATCCTGCACTCTTCAATTTCAAAATATTCCATTCGAGTAAAGACCTTCCTTTCACTTTCAAAAGTGGTTTTGGAATATCTTTTGTTAATTCCTTAAGTCTAGTGCCAAATCCAGCAGCAAAAATGAAAGCTTTCATGCTAATTTATTTTAGCAATCCTTCGGCTTAAAATTTCAGTTAAAGGTAAGAGGGTTTTTGAAATTGGTTTTAATTCCTCGTATGCCTCAGAGGTGTTAATCATATAGTTCAATAACACTGGAAAATCGTCAATTCTGTTCGTTCTATTCAAGTCTAAATAAACTTTGGAAAGTTTGCCAAGAATTCTAAATTGCCTTTGAATACTGCAGTAATCAACATATTCAATTAAATTATTTAGAGAAATTTTTAGCTCAAGTTTTTGCTCCATTTTTTTTTGATAATTTTGATACCAAGTTAAAATTTTTTCCTCTGGCCAAAAAAAGTACAGGTCTTTAAACAAAGAAGCTAAGTCTAAACCAATTGGCCCTATCAAAGCATCTTGAAAATCTAAAACTCCCGTTTGATTATTTTTAAAAATAAGATTTCTACATTCAAAATCATAATGACAAATTACTTGTGGCTGATTCAATAAATTTAAAGAGATCTTTTCGTAACTCTCTCTAAGAGTTTCTAATGAACTATCATCAATTTTATTCTCTAAAAAAGTATTTATGAAAAACTCCTCAAATAAACTCCAATTATATAAAAGTAATTTTTCATCAAAATAACCAAAAATATTCTTGTCCAACTCTAGACTTTGAATTTTTATCAATTCATCAATGGCTAGGTCATAATAAAGATCGGCTTTTTTATTAGACAAATTAAATTGATATAGTTCTTCTCCGAAATCTTCTACTAAAATCAGTCCTAAATTTTCATTTGAAGAATAAATGATTGGCACGTTCACATCATTTAGTTTAAAAATTTTAGATTTTTTACTGAATGCGTTTACGCTCTCTTCAATCCCTGCAGGCACAACCATTAAAATAGCTGAGCTATTATTATGAAAAAAAATTCTATAAAAATCTCTCTGGCTTGATTCAAGCCTTAGCTTAGAAAAATTTTTTACGCCTGAGCTACTTATTTGATTTAGTTGCTTTGTAAGCCATTTCGATTGACTGTTTGAAAGTTTGTCTATCAAAATTTTTAACTATTCTTAGCGGCCTCAGGAGGCAGAATATCATCCGGCACAAAAAAATCTGGAGCAAGTTGCTCAAACGGCACCGAAGCATATTTTGAAAAATCAGTAACTCCATGATCTGCTAAGAGATTATCATCTATACAAAAATTCCCTGTAAATTCCTTAGAGGGTTTTGTTAAAATTACATAAGCAGCGTCTGCCATAATCTCAGGAGTCCTAGAAATATTAGCCATCTCCTCTCCGCCTAAAACATTTTTGACAGCTGCAGTTGAAATTGCAGTTCTCGGCCATAAAGCATTTACAGCAACGCCCTGCTCTTTAAATTCCTCGGCCATCCCCAAAACGCATAGGCTCATTCCATATTTTGCCATTGTGTAAGCAACATGTCCTGAAAACCACTTAGGACTCATATCTAAAGGTGGTGATAAATTCATAATATGTGGATTTTCAGACTTTAAAAGATGGGGAAGGCATTTTTTCGAAGTTAAAAAAGTTCCTCTCGCATTGATTTGATTCATCAAGTCATATCTTTTCATGTCCGTCTGAAGAGTATTTGTCAA